>Ga0172363_10000122_pt1 | contig 47255 bp, 45 predicted proteins | sample LakKivs2_kivu2a2_FD_114541 | JGI IMG/M metagenome (GOLD analysis project Ga0172363, IMG submission 114541) | Sediment microbial communities from Lake Kivu, Rwanda - Sediment s2_kivu2a2 | ecosystem: Environmental > Aquatic > Freshwater > Lake > Sediment | place: Rwanda: Western Province, Lake... | reverse complement strand
TGAGCCAATACTACATCGACTTGCAAAATGACAACTTGCCCGCGGTATCCTACATCCTCCCTTCAGGCGCCAGCGAGCACCCACCCAGCAGCCTGATGAGCGGCCAGCGATTTGTTAAGTCAGTCCTCCAGGAGCTGATGCGCTCTCCCGCCTGGGATAGCTCGGCATTTCTGCTGACCTATGACGATTGGGGAGGCTGGTACGACCATGTCGTACCTCCCCAGATCGACGACTTTGGCTACGGGCCGCGCGTCCCTGCCATCCTGGTGAGCCCCTACGCCAAAACAGGCTACATTGACAATACCGAGCTTGATTTCACCTCCATCCTCAAGTTCATTGAGCAAAACTGGAACATCGCCCCCCTGGCGCAGCGCGATGCCAATGCCAACAACTTCTTATCCGCCCTCGATTTCAGCCAGGAACCTCGCCTGCCCACCTTCCTGCCCCTCACGCGCATCACCCCTCCAGTAGCGAAGAATGATCCCTCATCCTTGATCTACCTGGGTTACGGCGCGGCTGTAGGCGTATTCGTTCTAACAATTGGCGTAACAAATTTCCGCTTCCAGCGGGATAAAAAACGCAAATTACGGGAGATGCTTGAAGAATGATAAAACAATTGCTTGCTGCTGCCCTCCTGGCCTTGCTGGCAGGGTTTGCGGTGCGAAATGTGACGACAGCCCAGGCCAATGGCGTGACCAGCATGGAGCCCTTGACCCTCACTGTTCAGTCTAACCGCTCACTGCTGGTCAGCTTATCACGAGGATGGGTGAGCCATTCCGCCCATGCAGGCAAGATCAACCCTTCATCCACCCTTCTGGCTGTCGAACCTCCCCATCCGTTGGTGATGAGTTTGGCTGGAAATCAACAGGTTAACCTTTCCGACCCGATCATTCTCAGCGGTTCTCTAACTGACCAGTTGACCGGTGAGCCGGTAGCCAACAAGAGCATTTCTTTTTCGACAAATAGTGAATATCTCGGCCAGACCCGTACCGATGACCAGGGCATATTCCATGTCCAGCTGCATAAGGACCTGCCATCCGGTACCTACCAGGTGACCGCCACATTCAAGGGCGCCCATTTGCTGGCCCCCACTTCCAAAACCATTTCAATAGAGGTCCTAGCAGCCACTTTACAAGTACAAACTGTGCCTGCTGTTAAGGGCATCACCTTTCAAATGGACGGCAGGCAATTTGTTTCAGATGAAAATGGATTAGCGATACTCCAGATTTTCCACACCGGCGAGTATCACTTGCAAGTCCTACTCGATCTATTTAATAGCCCTACCGAGCGGGTGGAATTTGGCCGCTGGTCAGATGAAAACTACCAGCCCGAGCATGAAATCCAGATACCCGGCGATTATGTCCTTCAAGTAGGCTTGAATATCTATCACCAGGTCAGCATGAATTTTATCGACCTGGATGGACTGCCGGTTGATGCTTCGCGCATCAGCTCAATTGCCATCCGCAGCGTCCAGGGAGATGTGTTTACCCTTAAACCCGGCGACCATCCCTGGTTACCTGCCAGCCGTACGGCCCGCCGTAAGATGGGATTGGAAGTAACCAACCTCCTTTATTCGGTGAACAGTGTCATGATCAATGGCTCGAACGTGGTTAATTCCGCCCAGCAGCGCTTTTTTGCCAAGCCGGACGATAAATGGGAAATTTCATTGTTGCTATACTCCTTGCACATCACCGCAAAAGATGGTTTATTTGCCTCTCCGATAGGGCAATCGGCCAATATCACTTTTCCCGATGGCCAGGTGGTGAATTATCCGCTTAATGGCGCCGGAGGCCTGGATGTCCATTCTCTACCACGCGGAATTTACCATATCTCTCTTCCCGGTGTGACCGGCCTGGGAACCAGCACGCCTGTGGCTCTGTCGCGCAATCAGGTGGTGAACATGCGGGTGGTTACCACGCTGGATATTGCCGTGGTGGGTGTGCTCTCCATTGGCCTAGCCTTGGGCCTTATCTTTTACGGGCGCCCTTGGCTGCTGGACTTTATTTTCAAGAGGAGACACTCCTCCTCGCGTGAGCGATCGGATGTGAACCTGTGAAAGCGAAAACCCAGTTTCTCACCATCTCCCTGCTCCTTATAGTGGTAGTAGCATTGCTGCTCACCGCTTCCACCGCTCTGAGGATTCCAAAAACTGGCAATACCGCCAACACATACATCCAGGACCCACAATCCACGGCTGCCAACCCGCTGCCCGTGCTGGCCTATTACTACATCTGGTACAACTCCAATTCCTGGGATCGCGCCAAAACCGACTTGCCTCTGCTGGGCACTTACACCAGCGATGACCTAGCCGTGATGCGTCAGCACATCCGAGAAGCCAAAGCTGCCGGGATCGACGGTTTTATCGTCAGCTGGAAGAGCACCGATGTGCTGAACCGCCGCCTGCGGCAGCTGGCCCAGGTTGCCCAGCAGGAAAACTTCAAGCTGGCCATCATTTACCAGGGCCTCGATTATAACCGCAACCCCCTCCCGATCACCACAGTAGCCAGCGACCTGGATTACTTCATCCAGAATTTCGCCGGCCTGCCTGCTTTCCAGCTTTTCTCAAAACCCATGGTTATCTGGTCGGGAACCTGGATGTTCACCACCGAGGAGGTCCAGCAGGTCAGCACCAGCCGGCGGAGCAACCTGTTGATCCTTGCCTCCGAGCGCAATCTCGATGGATATACCCGCCTGGCCAGCCTGGTGGATGGAAATGCATATTACTGGTCATCGGTCAACCCCACCACGTTTCCCGGCTATCAGAATAAGCTCGACCAGATGAGTCAAGCTGTCCATGACAATAACGGCTTGTGGATCGCCCCAGCCGCCCCCGGTTTTGATGCCCGCCTGGTGGGCGGCACCACGGTGGTCGATCGCAACAACGGCGATACCTTCCGAATCGAGATCAACACCGCCATGGCCTCCAGCCCCGATGCCCTGGGGATCATCAGCTGGAATGAGTTCAGCGAAAATTCTCAGATCGAGCCGTCCCAGAATTACGGCTCTCAGTACCTGGACCTGCTCGAGAGCATCATCGCCACGCCCGCCCCTCAAGTGATCGAGTTTGATTCCAGCATTGCCGACCGCACCTACCCCGAGGTCATTCCCTGGTCACGTTTTGTGGCCCTGGGAGGGTTTTCGGCGCTAGTGGTGATAAGCTCTATCGTTATCCTGCGCCATCGCAAGTGATCAGCCTTTCCTGGTGAACCTGGCAGGGTCTGGCAATACCAAGCTAATTAAGTAATTAGGTTATTTTATTCCTTCCCAACCCGTTATAAAAGGCATAATTCATTTCCTCGAGCTTATCCTATAATATGACAAGTAAACCATCAGCTTGAGTCGTTATTACGATTCTACTTGGGAGGCCTAATGATAAAAATGCTATCAGGTGATGAAGCCGTCGCACGCGGCGCCTGGGAAGCTGGCGTTGCAGTGGCATCAGCTTATCCCGGCACCCCCAGCACCGAAATCCTGGAGGAGTTAGTGCGTTTTCCTAACATATACGCCGAGTGGGCACCCAATGAGAAAGTTGCCGTGGACGTCGCCATCGGTGCCGCTTATGCCGGAAAACGTGGCCTGGCAGCCATGAAGCACGTGGGCCTTAACGTGGCAGCTGACTCCTTCATGTATGCCTCGATGACCGGCATGGAAGCCGGCCTGGTGATCGTCTCGGCAGACGACCCCGCCATGCACTCCAGCCAGAACGAGCAGGATAATCGCACCTTCGCTAAGTTTGCCCGCATCCCCTGCCTCGACCCTTCGGACAGCCAGGAAGCCAAAGATATGACCATCGCCGCCTTCGGCCTCAGCGAACGCTTTGATACACCGGTGATGCTACGCCTCACCACGCGCATCTGCCACTCCACCAGCGCGGTGGAGCTGGGCGAGAGGGTGGAAAATGCTCTGGCTGAATCCAAACCCTTCCCTCGCAACCCGGCCAAATACGTGATGGTGCCGGGCAACGCCGTCAAGCGCCATCCTATCATCGAGCAGCGCATTCAAGATGTTGCAAGGTTTGCCGAGAGCTTTCCTTTCAACCGCGTTGAACCGGGAGACAAGTCACTGGGCATCATCACTGCCGGGGTAGCTTACCAGTACGCCAAAGAGGTCTTCTCCACGGCTTCCATCCTGCGTCTGGGCATGACCTGGCCCGTCCCCGAGCAGCTCATTCGCCGGTTTACCTCGTCTGTCGACAGGCTGGTGGTCATCGAAGAGCTGGACCCCTTCATCGAGGAAGCTGTGCGCCTGATGGGCATTCATGTGGAGGGCAAGAGCATCTTCCCCATCACCGGCGAGCTGAACCCTCGCATCGTGCGCGAATCGGCCATCCAGGCCGGTTTACTGCCCGCCTCAGAGCATGTCCCGCTGCCAGATGTCGATGTCGGCTCGCTACCCTCCCGCCCGCCGGTGCTTTGCCCCGGATGCCCGCATCGTGGAGTATTCTATATCCTAAACAAGCTGAAAGTACCGGTGAACGGTGATATCGGCTGCTATACCCTGGGGTTCATCCCCCCACTCAGCGCCATTCATTCCTGCGGCTGCATGGGCGCCGGCATCGCTGTGGCCCACGGCGCCGATAAGGCCGGCAGCCCCGAGCACCACGTGGCGGTGATCGGCGACTCGACCTTCTTCCACACCGGCATCCCTGCCCTGGTGAACACGGTGTACAACCAGAGCAAGGTCGTCACCATCATCATGGATAACCGGGTCACCGGCATGACCGGTCACCAGGATAACCCTGGCACCGGCCGCACCCTGCAGGGCAAGCCCACCACCGAGATCGAGCTCGAGCCATTGGTACGCGCTTTGGGTGTAAAGCACGTCAAGACCGTTCCAGCTTACCAGGTGGCCGAAGTCGAAAGTGCCTTGAAGGAGTTCCTCAAGCTGGATGAGCCGGCGGTGCTGATCACCCGCGAGCCATGCGCCCTGCTTCCCGAAGTGCGCAAGCGCTGGGTGCCCCTGGAGGTGGTGGCCGATAAGTGCAACGGCTGCTCGCTGTGCTTCCGCATCGGCTGCCCGGCCATCCTGAAAAGTGACGAGCTGGATGCCCGTTTGCAGCGCCCCAAGGCGCTGATCGATGCCAGCATGTGCACGGGCTGCGAAGTGTGCGCCCAGATTTGCCCGCGTGATGCCATCACTTTCCGGCCAGTTGAAGTGAGCGAGGTGTGACATGCGAGAGATGATTAATTTCTTGCTGGCAGGTGTGGGTGGGCAGGGCACCATCCTGGCGAGTGACGTGCTGGTTAACGTTGGCCTGGCCGGTGGCTACGCCACCAAGCAGGCTGAAGTGCACGGCATGTCGCAGCGTGGCGGCAGCGTCACCAGCTTCGTGCGCTGGGGCAAAACAGTCTATTCTCCCCTCGTGGGCGCCGGCGAGGTGGACGTATTCCTGGCCTTCGAAAAGGCCGAAGCCCTGCGCAACCTCCACCAGCTGCGCCTGGGCGCCCTGGCGCTTGTGAACCTGGCAGCCATCCAGCCGATCACCGTCACTTCCGGCGGCCAGCCTTACCCCGACGATGCCACGCTGCACCAGATGATCTCAGCCGTTACCGGTGAGGCCATCTATGTGGATGGTGAAGCCATTGCTGAAGGGCTGGGGAACATCCGGGCAGCCAATGTAGTGCTGCTCGGGGCGCTCTCCGCCGCCATGCAGCGCCAGGGGTTTACCGGCGCTGAACTGCCGGTTGATACATGGCTAAAAGTTGTGTTAGAGCGTGTACCGGCTAAATATGTGGAACTGAACCGGCAGGCATTCCTCGCCGGGCGTGAATTTGTTAATCAATCGGACTAATCAAGATTGGCAAATAATCTCATATCTCAAAGGCGCAGGAAGCTCATCCCGCGCCTTTGAGATTAAGGAGTATCACCCCACCGATAATCAGCACCACCCCGATCATTTTTGGGACATTCATTGATTCTCGAAAGGCAATGATGCCAATGGCGGCGATTAGCGCCGTGCCCAACCCTGACCAGATGGCGTAAGCAATGCTCACCTCGATTTTCTTGAGCGCCATAGCCATGAACACGAAGCTGACCCCATAGAGCACGAACATCGATACGGTTGGGATGAGCTTCGTCAGTCCCTGGGAAATCTTCATTAAGGTTGTACCGCCCACTTCAGTCAGGATGGCAACCATCAGGTACATCCAGAATAACATGTAATACCCTCCTCGATCGATAAACCCTAGCTCTCTCGTGATGCTCCGGCTCGCTCAGATGCCCATCTCGTAAACCCGGTAACGCCTTATGAGCTTGGCACCCAGCTTCACAATGGCGTTGTTCATCGGGTAATTATCCTCCAGCACATAATTAATTTCCATGCGTATGTTTGGGCTGTAAATGGTTTCGTACAGCTTGCGGTAAATCAGGCTGTCGATTCCCAATCCGTGGAATTTGGGGATGACCCCCAGGGCAAACATGCGGTAATCCGTCAGGCGCGGCAGCTTCCACAGCATTTTTACCCAGCCGAAGGGCAGCAGGCTGCCGTGCAAGCTTTTCAGGATCTGGTTGACATCTGGGATGGCAATGGCGAACCCAATTGGCCCGTCATGCGCATTCTCAGCGAACAGCACCCCCTTGGGGTGGATGATCGGTTTCAGGTCATGCGCCAGGGCCTTCACCTCAGCCTCGGTCACCGGGCTGTAACCCCAATTATCCGCCAGGCTCTGGTTCGAAAGGTCGATGATCGTCTCCACTTCGTGGTTAAAGTTCTGCATATCGAGCGTTCGCACGTTCACCTTGTAACGTTTTGCCACCTGATCTGTCAGGGTGAGGATGCGCTCCGGGATACGGTATCCCTGCCCGGCGTCAATCTCATAAACCAACAGGTCCTTAGCTTTCACCAGCCCGTAGGCGGTGAGCTGGTCGTTATAAAAAGGCGGGTTGTAGGGTGCCATGATCACGGGTGATGGGGTGTAGCCCTCCACCACCGCGCCCCACTCCTGCGAGACGAAGCTCCACGGGCCACGCATCACTTTCATCCCGCGCTCGGTTAGCCAATTCCGGGCGCTATCCAGCAGCAGCCGCGACGCGCTCGGGTCGGCAGGGCATTCGTAATAGCCGAACAACCCCACAGGCTCCTTCCAGGCCTCTAGGGCGAGCGTATCGATGAACGCTGCCACCCGCCCCACAACCTTTGCATCATCCCATAGCAGGAAAAGCGCATACTCGCAATGATCGAGCAGCGGATTACGCACATGGTCGAACTGCCCCCTTTGCTCGTCTCGTAACGGTGGCACCCACACCGGGTCATTCTTATACTGTTGGTAGGGCAAATCGATAAAACTATCCAGCTCGTGCTTCTTCTCAACCTGGGTTATATGCATTTATAAGGTCCATCCATCCTTGTCTACGTATGTGAGTGTATGCCAGAAGTGTAGATTGATGCTAATTATATATTGTCTGAACCACAGAGTTACCAGATGACGCGGATTACACAGATGTTATATCTGCCTCATGCTCTCATCCTGGTTATCCGCGGTTCAGTCATCGGCATCATCTGCGGCTCGGACATCCGCGAAACCATTTCAACGGGATGCCTAAATTTACTACTGAATGCCTGCGTAGGCAAGCAAAAATTTTCCGCAATGTGTGCTGAGGTGATTAAATAATATCAAAATTGGCCTGGGTAAGCAATTTATCTTTCTGCTGTATTAAATTTTCATCGATCAGGTAACAAAAAACTTATCCGATTCCGTTCAGGCTGATATAATCGCCGCATGACCAGAACCTATAAGATCATCCTCAACCCTGCTGCGGGCAATTACAACGGCCAGAAAGTCCGGCCGCGCATCGAACAGCTATTTCAACAGCGTAATCTCGGCTACCACCTCTCGCTCACTGAGCGCCCCGGTCATGGGATGGAGCTGGCTCAACAGGCTGTTGTTGATGGCTACAGCGCGATCGTTGCCGCAGGCGGTGATGGCACCACCAATGAAGTTATCAACGGTTTGATGCAGTGCAAATTAAAAGGCCTGCCCCTCCCTCCCCTGGGCATCCTATGCGCCGGGCGTGGGAATGACTTCCCTGGGTCGCTGGGGCTGCCTGAAGACCTGGAAGGTGGTGTGGAGACACTGATGGCAGGAAAAACACGCACCGTGGATGTCGGGCGCGTGTCGGGCGGCCTGGTACCTGAAGGCCGCTATTTCTGCAGCTGCGTGGGGGTGGGGTTTGATGCCATCACTACCATCGAGGTGCACAAGCTGCCGCGCTGGGGCGGCTTCCTGGCTTTCATGGTCGGTGTGTTGAAAACGGTCTTTCTCTATAACCACGCTCCGCTTGCCCGCATCGAATATGATGGCTCGGTCATCACTCAGCGCTCGCTGTTAATCTCAATCATGAACGGGCGGCGGTTGGGGGGTGGCTTCATTATGGCACCTGATTCCCTGCCGGATGATGGCTATTTCGACCTGTGCATCGCCGAGCAGATGAGCTCTTTCCAGGTGATCAAGATGATCCCTCACTTCACCCGGGGTGACCAAGCCACCCAGCCATCCATCAAGACCGGCAGGGCGGCGAAAATCAGCATCATCGCGCAGGATGGCCCGCTGCCTGCCCAAACCGACGGGGAGATCATCTGTGTAGATGGCACACGCTTGGATGTGGAAATGCTGCCCCGCCAGCTGGACATCATCTGCCAACCTCCTCGGGCCTGAAATGACACTTTCTGAACGCTTCGTAATCTCGTTTTTCAGGCTGCTCACCAGCCTGATCTGCCGCATCGATGACGCCGAGCTATCCAGGGTACCCAGGCAAGGGCCTGTAATCGTGTACACCAACCACATTAACCTGGTGGAAATCCCCATCATCTACACCCACTTGCAACCGCGCAAGGTGCATGGCATGCTGCTGGCTGACCGCTGGAAAATCCCGCTGCTCGGCTGGGCGTTGAACGTGGCGGGTGGCATCCCCTTGCATCGCGGGGAGGCGGATATCGATGCTATCCATGCCGGCTTGAAGACCCTGGCGCAAGGCCAGCTGCTCATCATCTCACCGGAGGGCACGCGTAGCCATGATGGCAAGCTGCAGCAGGCTCACCCAGGCGTGGTGCTGCTGGCCTTACATAGCGCCGCAGCCCTGGTGCCGGTGGGCTATTATGGTGCCGAATGCTATACGGAAAACCTGAAAAAGCTGAAACGCACCGATTTCCATATGCGTGTGGGAAAACCCTTTCGCCTGAATGCACATGGCGAAAAGGTGGGCCACCAGGTGAGGCAGAAGATGCTGGAAGAGTTGATGTACCAGCTGGCAGGCCTCCTGCCCGCCCAATATCGAGGTGTGTATACCGACCTTTCCTGCGCCAGCACACAGTATATCGAACCTTATACCCAGAATCGCTGATCCCGGATAATTCCAACCATTAGGCAGCGAATGGTTGGACTGAGCAAGGGAGGCTCAGTCTAACCAACAGTCATATATTTTTATAGTTTAGTATCTTGTTACCTTATTATTTTAAGGTGAGAGGCATGAACAGGGTTAACGGATCTGTGCTGAAGCGTAATGGAATTGCACCTTGATCCTGGCGAGGATTAACGACTCCCGTGCCGGGATTATAGAGAACATACCCTTCTGCTTTCACACCCTTGGGTAATGACAGGCTGGCAAAATATGTAAAATCGGTGAAATTAGTAATTATCGGTGCCGGTGTTGCCCAGCTGGGTGGTGGTGAACTCGCTATGGAATCACTTGCCAGACGTAAAAAACTGCTAGCTGCGACATTGATATTCAGGGAATAAACTAACACTCCATTATAGCTAAAACCACGTAGAGCCACAATATGAGCAACGCTATCGGTGTTATACAGGTAGAGCACTGTGGCGCTGGCGTCATTATCCGTTGGAACAAAATATACCAGAGATTCGCCGGGAACCGGCGTCGGCAGTGCATTGAGAGATGGGACACCCTCACCAGATTCTGGTGGTATTGTCTCATCGCTATTATCTGGCGGTGCCTCTTGCCCTGATGACAGATTCTCATCAGAACCCTGTGCAGGCAGCAGTCCCATATCCTGCTGGCTTGGTCCGGATGGTCCTGCAAGTACCTGGTTGCCATTAATAATCGATGACAAACCGGCGATCAGGAAAATCCCCATGACCAACCCGGTAGATAAGATGATGATTCTTTTCATGTTTATTTCCTCTCCTTTACGATTTTACTGAAAATGCTCCACAAGGATTGAATGTGTATCATACAAACAATTATAAGGTATTAGGTAGAATTTATCCAGAATATTGGCCGTTATTTTTCTATAGTTATTCCAGGCTGTATTTTTCGTAATACCTTCATCAAAATCCATGTTGATACTCGGCGCGACCCTGCTCATTATTTCTCGTATACATAATTATCGAAAATAAACATCGATATAGGAGAATGTATATGACTTCAGAATCTACCCCTGTTCAAATTATCCGCGAAAAACCTAAAATTATCTACCGCAGCGGTGCGAATGGCGCCATCTATGGTCTGGGCATGATCGGTGCCTGGGTGTATTTTATTGGCCAGGCAACCACCTTCGGCTTGGGCCTGCTGGGCTTTCTTAAAGGCATCGTCTGGCCAGCGTTCCTGGTTTTCGAGGTGCTGAAATACCTGCAAATGTAATCATACGCTCATTAAAGGGGGCGCAGTAGTGCCGCGCCCCCACCGGTCATTTTCATAATCCCTACAGACCACAATTATTTTCTGAAATCTCAAAAAACTTAAATTTCTCCCTATTTCTCTTGTGGATTAGAACAATTGTACTATAATAGTGGTATAATGATATGCATTTTATGACCACTCGCAATAATCGTGCCCATTTAAGGGCATGGAAAAGATTTTATAAGCGGGAGGTCGCGCTCTCTAGCTGTTATCTGTGGTTTAATATCCCATGCCTGCCTCTAACAGGAGGAGTGGGTTATAGCCTGCCCTTTCAAGAGGTAAGGAAGATTGTAAATTAATCATGGACCAAATCACATGAAAATTGCTGTCATCGGTGGGGGGTCCACCTACACACCCGAGCTGGTCAGCGGCTTCCTCGAGCGGTTTGAAAGCCTGCCCGTCACCGAGCTATGCCTGATGGACATCGACCCCCAACGCCTTGAAATCGTAGGCGGGTTTGCCCGGCGCATGGTGCAGGCGCATGGTGAGCCATTCAAGGTGCTGCTGGTAGCTGACCAGCGAGAGGCAATCCGTGATGCTTCTTACGTGATCACCCAGCTGCGCGCCGGGCAGATGCCCGCCCGCGTAAGCGACGAATACCTGGGCAGGCGCCATGGCCTCATCGGGCAAGAAACCACCGGCGTCGGTGGCATGGCCAAGGCGCTGCGTACCATCCCGGTGGTGCTGGCAATTGCTAATGACATGCACTCCCTGGCTGACCCCGGGGCATTGCTGCTGAATTTCACCAATCCGGCAGGGCTGGTGACCCAGGCGCTGCAAAAATATGCCCCCCAGGTACCCTCCGTAGGTGTTTGTAATGTGGCCATTACCACCCAGATGGGCATCATTGAAAAATTGGAGCCCCTGCTGGGCGAAACCATCACCCCTGAGCGGTGCGAGCTAGACACCCTGGGGTTGAATCACCTTTCATGGCACCGCGGCTTCACAGTGGATGGCAAGCAAGTCTGGCCTCAGGTGATGGAAGCTTTTGTCGAGGAATTACGTAACGAAAGCGACCCGGAATGGGACATCCCCACCATCCGCGCCTTGGGCATGTTGCCTAACTATTACCTGCAGTACTTTTACTACACCGACCGCAAGCTAAAAGCACAGGAAAATTGGCCCCCCTCCCGAGGCGAAGAAGTGGTCGAGATCGAGAAGGACCTGTTGCGGGAATATGGCGATCCCAAGCTGGTCATACCCCCTCCCGGGCTGATGCTGCGGGGTGGGGCGTTTTATTCCACCGTAGCCACCCAGCTGATTAATGCCCACTATAATGACCTGGGTGAGCGGCACATCGTCAACACAGCTCACCGAGGAGCGGTGCATGGCTGGCCTGAAGAATGGGTGCTGGAGATGCCCTGCCGCGTGGAAAAAAGCGGCATCCACCCCATGCCGTCCGAGCCCTTGCCTCCGGTGTGTTACGGCTTGCTGGCCCAGGTGAAAGCTTACGAGCTGCTCACCGTGGAAGCGGCCGTGCACGGCGACCGGCAGGCGGCTTACCAGGCCTTGCTAGCCCACCCTCTGGGTCCCATGGCAGATCAGATCCAGGAAGTTCTCGATGAGCTGCTGGCCACCAACCGGGCGTACCTGCCACAATTTTGGGAATAAGGCGATAAAATTGCCCTGGTTTGAGAAAGGAATGAAGCCAATGGCCTCTGCATCACAACTATTAACCGAGATCTACGAGCAGCCGAAAGCCATCCGGGGCATGCTGGAGCTGGAGGCCGGGCGGGTGGAGCAGATCAGCCGGCAACTTTCACCGCACAAATTTTCCTACGCCCTCATTGCCGCTCGTGGCACGTCAGACAATGCTGCCCGTTATGCACAGTATATCCTGGGGGCCATCAACCAGCTCCCCGTGGCATTGGCGGCGCCCTCGCTGTTCACCCGCTACCACACCCCGCCCTGCCTGGATGGTGCACTGGTCATCGGCATCTCGCAATCGGGGCAGTCGCCCGATATCGTCAGCGTGATCGAGGAAGCCCGCCATCAGGGTGCGCCGACCATTGCCTTCACCAACAACCTGGAATCCCCGTTGGCCCATGCCGCTGAATTCAAGATCGGCCTGGGGGTAGGCGAAGAATGCAGCGTGGCTGCCACCAAGACCTACACCGCCCAGCTCACAGCCCTGGCTTTGTTGTCGCTCAGCTTGAAAGGCACCCCCATCCAGCTGGAGTCGCTGCAGGCCGTACCGGATGCCATGGCTCAGGCACTCGAATCGGAACCGCAGGCCCGCCAGGCAGCTGACCTCCTGGCAGGCTCCAACCGCTGCATCTTTCTGGGGCGAGGATTCAATTATTCCACCACCCATGAGACCGCCCTCAAGTGCAAGGAGTTAGCCAATATCCAGGCGGAGGCTTACTCGTCAGCCGATTTTCTGCACGGGCCAATAGCCATCGTCGAAAAAGGCTTCCCTGTGGTGGTGATCTCCATTGGCGAAACGTTCCAGGAGGAACTAAACCAGCTGGCCGAGACCCTGCGCCGGCGGGGAGCCAGCCTGGTTATCATTGGTGATGAAATGCTGCAGGGGTGCACCAGCGAGCAGGATAGCTTCATCCAGGTTCCCAAAGGATTGCCGGAATGGCTCAGCCCCATCGCCGCCATCCTCCCCGGGCAGCTGCTAGCCTACCACCTTACCAAAGCCCGCGGCTTCGACCCCGACCAGCCCAGGTTGATCCACAAGGTGACCCTGACGGAATAATTAAGACCATTCAGGCATCTCTTGAGCTGGTTAAACATCCCGATTAAATTCTTATCAGGTTAATTAAAGGCTGTCAGCCAGGATGATTCAACCGGCTGACAGCCTAAACCTGCTGACGAGGTGGTGACACAGGTATTGGTACTATTTTCCTATCTAGACGAATTTCAGTCTACTTCGCCCCCATCTTTTTATACGATTCAATGATCGAATTGTATGCATGCTTCCAATCTACCAGCACTCTTACCTGCCAATCAAAGAAGCCATAGAGTGGGTAAGATGTCAACATATCAAAAGCCTCTTCCTGAGAGTTTACATCACCGATGGCCATGCCACCTCCCTCAGGGAAAATATACATTGCCTCTATTTTCCCGGCTTTGATCTGGCTATCGATCCAGTTGACAGCTGATTGATAGAGTTTGAGGGCCTGGTCTGGTGGTATTGGTATCCCTCTAGAGGCTCCAGTCACTAGGTATTTCATATCGTGTTTCCTCCTTTCATGGCGATTTATATTATGTCACCACCGCATCTTCTTGACCAACGAAATAGAATGGCTGAAGGTTCAGCAGTCAGTTCATCTGTTGTGGGTTTTTATTCTTAGAGCAAACCCGCCCAGATCAGCCAGGCATTAAAATAGTGACACCCTCAAACCTCCAGAACCTGGCCGATGAATTTATAGAGATTAATTTATGCTCACAATGTTTTTTCTGGGATGTGGTTATTAATATTATAGGTCAATAAATTCAGATGTCAATTTTGTGAAAAATAGTGCGCAGACCAGGGATACAGATGATATTCGAGGACAATCGATGAAGCGCCGATTGCTTCGTGACTCATTCAATAAATGCTGGACTATCATCCGGAAAGATGCCTATACTTTAATTTGATCAGCAAGGATCGCTTTAAAAAGTGAGTTGATGGATTGAAGCGATTAATTGATTGAAAAAGCTGTCGGGGGTTCTGCTTCCGGCATTTCCAGTCGGTTTTGTACCGTGTTGAGCCGCCGGTACAGGCCATCTTGGGACATCAGCTCCTCGTGCGTGCCAATCTGCTTGATCTGCCGGCCCTCCAGCACCACGATCTTATCGGCATTACGGATGGTGGACAGGCGGTGGGCAATGATGATGGTCGTGCGCCCCACCATCAGGCGCTCGAGGGCTTGCTGGATGAGCAACTCCGTCTCGGTATCCACCGAGGAAGTGGCCTCATCCAGCACCAGAATAGGCGCATTCTTGAGCACCGCCCGGGCAATCGACAGGCGCTGCTTCTGCCCGCCGGAAAGCCTCACCCCCCGCTCGCCGATCATCGTCTCGTAGCCATCCGAAAGCGCCGAGATGAAACCATCTGCATTGGCAATTTTGGCCGCAGTGTACACTTCTTCGTCCGTGGCATCTGGCCGTCCAAACAGGATGTTCTCTCGTACCGTCCCATTGAACAGGAACACATCCTGCAGCACGATGCTGATTTGCCGGCGCAGGCTTTCCAGGGTGAACTGGCGGATATCCCGCCCATCCAGTGTTATGCTACCCGAAGTGACATCGTAGAAGCGCGGGATCAAGCTCACCAGGGTCGATTTTCCCACTCCGGTGGGTCCCACCAGGGCGATCACCTGGCGGGCCTGGATGTCGAGGTTGATATTCTCCAAGATGGGTATTTCGGGCTCGTATTCGAAGTTCACGTATCGGAAAGTGATATCGCCATGTGCGCGCTCTTCAAGCGGCACCGCATCCTGGACATTGCGCATCTCAGGCTGTTCTGCCAGAAGGTCTGCCACCCGGTCAGCCCCTGCTAGCGAGCCCTGGATCTGTTCCCAGGCGTTGCTCAGCACGCGCACCGGCTGGTAGAAGATGTCGAGGTAAAGGAAGAATGCCACCAGGTCTGCCACCGAAAGCATCCCCTGCAGTGCCAGCCTGCCGCCGAAATAGATCACGATCAGCCAGCCAAGTGAGGAGGTGAACTCGACGAAGGGTTGGAAAATGGCCATCAGCTTGAGCGCCCCCAGCATAGAAATGCGGTAGCGGTTGATGCCCTGGCTGACACGCCTGATCTCTTCAGCCTCGCGGGTGAAAGCCTTGATCTCGCGGATCCCTGAAAGGCTGTCATTGAGGATGGCATTCAGGTTACCCAGCTCCTTTTGCCGTGCGCGGAAAGCCGGGCGCACATAACGTGCATAGACTCGCAATGATATCAATACCAGTGGAATGGGGATGATGCTTAATAGGGTCAGCATCCAGTTCAAGGTCAGCAGCACCATTGTCACACCCACCAGCGTGATCAGGTTGACGATCACATCCGGAATGGCATGGGCGATGAGCTGCTCGAAAAGCTCGGTGTCGTTGATCACCCGGCTCATCAGCTGCCCGGTCTGCTTGTCTTCATAATAGCGCAATGAGAGTGCCTGCAGGTGTTCGTAAATGTGCTTGCGTACATCAGCCACCACGCCCCAACCAGCCAGATGTGCCATGTAGGAGCGTAAGAACTGCATGATACCTTTGAGGATGTATACCCCCAATACCACCAGGGAAAGGGTTGTGACTACTTTGAACGACTCAGGCGTCACATTCGAGGCAGTGACTTCGTTGATCAGGTCGCGAATAACCCACGGCACCACCAATTGGACACCTACCAATAATAAGGTGCTGACGATGGTGACTACAAGCACCAGCTTATAATGCCTGGCGTATGATAAAACGAGCTGAATGGGTTTCAAACTGGATGCCTTTCTAGCAATAAGTGTTGTCTGAAAGCTAAGGTGTAGCAGCGACTCACCCATTATAACGGTGTGGGTTAAATTAGGGAGTGTCTAATTGCCGGAAAACGGAGGAAGTTTACCATGCTTTGGGTAGCCCGCTGGCAAAGGTTTGGAAAGCCCTGGAGAGCGGCTCTAGCCTGCACTTGCCAGATGGCCAGGAGAACCTGGCGCACCAGCCGGATGCATGCGATGCCCTACATGTCTGGTGACGCCTCGATTTGGCGAAAAAATAATGATTTTCTCAGAGCCGCAAGATCTGCGCCTCCACCAAGAATTCAGTTAAATGACCTCACGCGCACAAGGATGTGCGCGTGAGGTGATGGGAAAGACTTATTTATGCGTTATTGGTAAATATATCAACCGGATCGGTGGGGCAAAGATAATCACATCAGTTGTGGCCACTTCAGAGCCCAAAGAGTTGGTGGCAGTGACTGTCGCGGTGTATTCCCCTGCTTCGGCATAAATGTGGGTGACCGTTTCACCAATCTCCGAGCTGTCATCACCAAATTCCCAGGTGTAGGTGATATTGCTGCCTGTTTGCACCGTGGCAGTGAAGGTGGTGAGACCGCCGAGCTCGGTGGGGCTGTCGTTACTGGCCATCAAACCGCTGATGGGCTCTTCGCCTGCGAACACCATAAAGGCATCTTCGAGAGTATCTTCCTGGCAGTCACCGTTGAAAATGGTCAGGTCATATACGCCTTCGGTGATACCGGCAGGGACCACCGCTGTGATGGTGCTGGAGGTGACCAGGGTGACCGATTCGAGCCAGGTACCACCCAACAGGAGGGCAGGCACTCCGGTAAAATTGGTGCCGGTGATCACCACGGGTGTGGATATGCCATTGTTGCCCGCCTCAGGGCTGATGGCAAGCAAGCCGGGCGCCGGGTTGGCCGGCAGCGGTGAATTGATCTGCACATCATCGATATACCAGCCCTCGTCACTGATGGAAATATCGCAGCCCAGCCGCCAGCGAATCATTACCTGCTGCCCGGCGAAGCTGCTCAGGTCTACAGAAACCTCCGTCCAGGTTGCTAAATCGCCGGTCCATGCAGCCCGGCCTGCGAGGGGATTATTATAGCTTGTGGAAATCGTGCCGTTGTACCCATTGGCAGTAATGTAATCTCCCAGGTCAGCCCAGCTGTCGCCCAGATCAGTGGAAATCTCCAGGACTGCGCCGTCAAAACTGTCGCCTTCGAACTGGTACTGGTGCCAGAAAGTGAGCGTATCTGCTGCCCCCAATTGGATCGGATCAGTGGTCCACAAGCGGGTATCGGTGACGGAGCCGTCATCCGGCACAAACCAGGCATGCGTGGGGCTGTGCGATTGCTCATCGGAGATCACCCAATGATCTGTCCCCAAGACGGCTATGTGCGACCACAGATCGCTGCCTGATTCCAGGTCATCATAGAAGGAAACGCCCAGGTTCACCGTGCTGAAGTGGAAGGGTGCAGTCCACTCACCCGTCCCACAGGCATTATCTGCCTGGACCCGCCACCAGTAGCAAGCCCCACCATCCAGGGGTGTCGGCAGGGTGTAATCCGAGCTCAACAGCCCGGTGGGTGTGACGATGGGCATCTCAAACAGCGGGGTGTTCGCGAGCTGCATATTATAGCTGCCCACCAGCGGCAGGTCAGACCAGTCGAAATGGGGGGTGAAGGGCTGGTTGGCCGCCCCATTCTCCGGGTTCAGCAGGTCGGGTATAGAGGGCAGGGACGTGTTGATGCGCAGGTAGAGATTGGTATCCAGCGTCTGGCTGACATAGTCGGTGGCGGTGATGGGGATGGTGTAGTCACCTTCCAGCGCGCCCTCCGTCACATCCAGCGTAAGCGTTGAGCTGTATGGTGCGGTACCTTCGGATAGATCAAAGCTGGCGGAAACATCGAAGGGCAGCTCACCATTCATAAGGTAGACAGTGGAGGAGTAGTTCAAGATGCTGCCAATCTCGATATTGGAAGTCAGCGTGCCAGCAGCGCAAACCTGGTGAGAGCCGGGCTCGACATCCAGGGTGAAGCTGGGCAGCTCGGGCTCCATGAACAGGTGGAAGGATGGGTCACCCAGCAGGTTATACTCCTCCCAGTAATAGCGAGCGCTGCCGGGATACACCGTTTCCACACCCGTCAGGCCGGCATAGGTCATCTCGGTAACGTCGGCGTGACGTTCCTGGGGTTGAGGTGGTGCAAATAGATCATCGAAGGCCTTCTTTTCCAGGATGTCATCCTCATCCCAATAGGTCAGGTTAGTAGAGCCCCAAAACACGATGGCGCCCTTGCTTTGCTGCAACACCCAGGTCTCCCCAAATACTTCGGGTTGGCTGAAATCGCCGGTAAGGCAGGCATGGGAAGCCACAAAGGGATACATATTGTAATTAGGGATACTTGGTATATTGGGTTGATCCAATAATTCCCAGCCGCTATATGATCCATGGCCTGAATAGATGATTGCCCATCGGCCCTGGCCTGCCATCTCAATCACGTCTGCCTGTGTGGCATCATAAGTTATGCAATAAAGCTGGTCACCACCATAATTAGGATCATTAGGGAAGTAACCAATCCATTCACCTGGGCCAGTATGATAATTGATGACATAATTGTGAGTACCTTCGGCAACGGGGTAGTTATCACAGGTGGCAGGGAAGGAGGCAGTTTTCAGCCAGGCTTCCTGTCCGGTGAGGGTAGCATAGGAGAGATATTTCTCCACCATCGCAGTAGTCTGCTCAACCGAGCGTACCGGGAAGCGCCCTCGGCCGATATCGGGGTGCCAATCGTCTGCGCCATCCATGGTGGCGTAATAGATATCGGTGGCGGTAGAACTTACCAATCCATTCCAGGTGGGAACGGTATCGGTATCGCCCACCAGCAAAACGTAGCTAGGCGGCACCGGCCAGGTGTCATAAGCCGCCTGGATATAAGCCTTGATGTTTTCCCTGGTTGGGCCGCCAGGCACTTCAGAAGTCTTGAGCAGGGTGACATCAAAGCCACGGTTCTGGCGCAGCTGGATGAGCGGCTGGAGGGCGCTGGCATAAGAATCAGCTGAGATAATTAGGTAGCCAACCTGGGCGTTTACCCGGATGGGCCGGCTTTGGTTATAGTTCAGCACCAGCTGCGAGAGGGAGGGGTCAAATGCCGGCGAGGCATACCTGTCTGCCAGGCGGTTCGTCTCTACCGCATCGGCGCCGCTAAGGTTCAGCTCGAAGGTTACCTGTGAGTAGAAGCGCAAGCTGCCCTGGGAGGGGTCGTATGCCACAGGCCATACTTCCACCGGCAAGATGCGATGCCCTCGCATGATGTAAGGCTCGCCAACAGTAACCATACTTGATGGGTATTGCGAGCCACCAGTGTAATATTTTGTGTCAATGGTGAAGGGCTGGCTATCTTCTGCGCCTTCCACCTTCGGCACGGGCGGTTGCATGGGGTATATGGTGTGCAGGCCAAGGCTGTGGAGCGAATGGTCCTGATAGATTACCGATATGACCTCAATAGAAACCTGGGCGCCAAAGGGTATCTCCACCGCATGACGTAAAACTGGCAGCTCGGGCATCCCATAATCAGCCGGGTAAGCGTAGCCTTCGCCAGAAAAGCGGGTGTATGCCACGCCATCAACGGTGATGGTTTCAACGCTCACACCAGGGAGGGTGGCGTCCAGGCTGATCTGCTTCAAGCTGGCGCCTGCCAATGCCAACGTTGGCTCAGCGGGTGATGAATCACCGTCAAATGAAAGCCAGGCAGGTCCATTTTGAGCCTGTGATGGATTAACCAGCAAAAGACCCCCAACGAATAATAAACAGATAAGCAGCATTGGAAGTAAAAAGCGCATTCTTCTCATGAGATTTCTCCGGTTTTTAAGTGATAGAGGATTTGATATCGCAAGTGTACCCTATTTTCAGGACAGTTGACTGAGGTTTATGGTGTTAAAAGATTATTTTAAGCTTTATGAGATAAAATATGCCGGTATTAGCGAGGAAAAAATGCAATGAAAACATGATATTCTACATAGATACTAACAAGGGGTAGAAACATGAAGATATTACCGGAGACATGGGGGACTGAACGATTAATGATTCGGGACGCGATCATGGAGGATGTTCCCCATTTGCGGAATGTATTTAATGCCTGTTCGTATGTTGGCGAGTGGGACAATACTTTTTATATCGAAACCGAGGAAGCCTTCAGCAAGCTGGTCACTAAAAGCCTGGGGCTCAACCACACAGCAAAAGATATATTTAAAATGCAAAGCGTGTTCTTGCGTGGTGGAACGGATATTGTCGGTTATTTCCACTTATTCCATGATGCGCCCATTCCGAAAAGGGTGTGGATATCTATGTTCGTGGTGCACCCTCATTTTCAAAAAAACCGCTATGGCTCAGAGCTGGCTTACGGAATTTGGGAACAATTCAAGCAAATGGGAGAGTATGAAGCCATCTGGTTGCGCGTGTGCTTAAAAAATTGGCCTGCTCTGCGATTTTGGATCGATATGGGCTGGAGGACAATCGTACATTATGAAGGCGACACGGTGATGGCTGATAACACCATGGCAGCCGTTGTGCTGGAAAGGAAATTAGTGCATTAGCAGTGGCGGGGTAGATAATAAGTTATACAGTTAAGCTGGCTTGAGAGGTGGAATGACCTCCTTCCCCAGCTTGCGTAATTTATTGGAAATAGCTTTAAGGGCTAGCTGACGTTCGAGCGATTCAGGCTGCGAAACCCAGTAAAGTCGTTCTTCGAGTAACTGCTGCATACTGGCCAGCCTTGCGTCAGGAGAGGCAAGGGTGGGTAAAGTATCGTGATCAGGCAGCAAGGTATCAACCTGGCGCAATACCCGAAATGCATATCCACTGATCCCAACGACAGCTGCCAGGCTGCCACCAATAACAAAAAGCAGAGCCATACCACGACCAGGACCGGTGCCAATGGCCCAGCCCAGCAAGTTGGAGAGCTGGCTTTGCGGGTTACGTAAAGCCGGCTCAAGCACCTTGTCGGCCAGGGGGCCAGCCACAAGCATGGCCAGGGGGCTGATGAACCAAGCGATCAGCCGACGGATGGAAAACACCTTTCCCTGCAGGTCTGGCGGGACCTTAGCCTGCCAGATGGCCTGGTTGGAACCATTGATGATGGGCACAAAGAACATGCCAATGAAGGAAGCTGCAACCCAAATGGGTAATGCACGTGCAAACCCAAATAGCACCGTCCCAAACAAGCTGGTAATAAACCAACCCATCAGCACCCCATGCACGCGGCGCTTTGGCCCTCCCCAGGCGCTCATCACCAGCCCCCCCACCACGCCGCCGACTGCCCCAGCGGAATTAACAAAAGCCAGAATCTTTTCATTACTGGCGGTATTGGCAAGCACCGTGGCTGCCTGGACTGCTCCGGGAATACCAAGAAAGAAATTCCCGACCATAAAAACGATTTGCAAGGCCAGCAATGAAGGGCGGGTGAGAATATAGCGAAAGCCAAAGACCGCTTCTTTCAGGATATTGCCCCTGGCTTGCTGGCCTTCTTCTGTCACCATGGGCTGCGGGATGTGAACGAATAATAAAGCGCCGATGGCGAAAACAAAGGTACCCAGATCAATCAGCAAGATGCCCGGGACCCCAATAATGCCCAATAATGCTCCAGCCAGAATGGGGGCAAATATATTGGAAGCGGTATCCGCCAGGGAAAGCATGCCATTGGCCCGCCCATAATGCTGCTTGGGGATCATGGTCGAAATTGCTGCGGAGTATGCGGGCCACTGGAAAGATTGGAACACACCCTGGAAGGCGCTGGTGATGTACAGGTGCCAGATCTGCAGGTGCCCACTGATGAACAGGATGAGGATGATAAAGCTGGCAATCCCCGAAGCGATATCGCTGACCATCATCATCATCTTACGGTTGGAGCGGTCCACCAGGGCTCCGGCGAAAGGAGAAGCGATCAGCATGGGTGCTACGAAAAAAAATCCAACCAGAGCCAGGGCAGTAGCCGCATTGGTTTTCTCGTAAGCCCAGATCGTCATGGCAAAGCCGGTCATGCTGGTACCCAGCAAGGAAATGATCTGGCCGACCCACACGATGGTAAACCCAAACATACCGGTGGGCCGTTTTATAGGTGCATGTTCCGAAGCTGGTGGCATGGTGGTAGATTGATTATTGCGACTTGAAATTAATAAAAATGCGCCAGGGAATTATACCCTGGTCGCAAATAACCCGAATGTGGGCAGGTTTAAGATTGACCTTTCATCATCTTAAGGGCTTCGTCCACCGTCAGCTCACCACGCTCGATGCGCTGTAGAATGTCAGCAGTGCTCAACGCTCCAGGTGCGTCAGGTTCTACTTGCTCTGGTGGGGGCGCAGGGGGTGTTGGGGGTGTTGGAGGGGTCGAAGGGGTTGGTGAAGCCGGCGAGGGTGCTGCAGCAGGCACAGGATTGGCAGGGATGCCTTCTGTTTCGATGGACACACTGCCCGAAACACTCTTCAGGCGCACCTGGGTACCCCCTCCCTGGATTTGAGTTACCTTTAAGCCATGGCCTAATTTACTGGCAGTGGCAGGCAAGGAGGAACGTATGCTGCCACTGACGCTGTGTAACTCCACGTTGCAATGGGTATCTGCGGGTACCAACAGGCGCAACTCACCTGAGACCGAATTGAACAGGTAAGGCCCTTGCGAAATGGGGGTTTGCAGTCTGAGGTCGCCGCTCACCGTCGTTGCATTGGCTGAGGGAAACACCGAGCTCATCAGGCTTGTACCACCGGACACAGTATTCAAATCGAAGGTACCCGACAGGCTTGAGCCGGTAATATCGCCACTGACCGCGTTGAGCTTGAACGGCCCGGTCAGCTTTTCCAGCTGCATATCTCCACTTACCGTTTTAAGCTTGAACTCACCTTCCAGGCCACTTACACTGAGGCTGCTGCTCACGCAGGAGGCATTCACCAGGGTGCCCTGGGGGAGGCGAACGACATAATCCACCTTTGGCGGGTGAGACAGGAAGCCGAATAAGGCATCATTGGAACGCGTTTCCACACGGACAGTACCATCAGCATCCTGGCTCATTTCAATGTCATACCGGCCACTATCAAAATTGCCGTGTTTAACCGCCTGGACCTCGATCATACCTGCGTCTCCAGGCTGGATGGTGATTGAGCCACGGATATTGGAAATAAAGAACCGGGCTGGAACAGTGACCGGGAATGATTTCTCTAGGACTTCTTCAGTCATGAAAACCTCCGCTTGAATCGATACTTGAATGCCATGAATTTGGTTCAATCAATGAAAACTTCAATATGCTCGCCATCTTCATCGTCAACCACGTCGACGATTTTTCCTTCCATCTGCCCCGAGCGAATGGCATCAGCGATCTGATCAAAATCTACATTTGGGGCAAACTGGCTTGCGATGCTCATGCCAGCGTCGACGAGGCCCAGCGGCAAGTTCACACTAACTTTTGATTTGCCGGTAAGCATATCGGTGACGCGCACGCGCAACATACCCTTTCCAGCACGAGTGCTAACGAAACCACCCCCGCGTGTGGCGAAAGCGCCTGCACCCGTGGGGCGGGTTTCCTTGCGGCTCTCGCGTAAAGCCGCCAGCAGCTTAGCGCCCTCCTCCGCGGTGATCTTGCCCTCCTGGATCATGCGTAGTATTCTCATTCGTTCTTCTGTGGTTGCCATCGTGACCTCCTATAATTCCTTTGCTTATTTAAGTGAGAGCATTTCTTTCTTCAATAGCTCTAGCTATCCAATATAAACTTCAACCTTATCCCCTGAATCGCCTTCATCCACCTTCACATAAAAAGGCTGGTCGGGAGAGGTTTTATTCAGGGCAAGGATGACTTCATCCAGGTTTGTTTTACCCATATTTGGAATATGGGGACTGAAAATGTGTAACAGCCAGGCAGTGAAGCGGATGGGGATGGGCAGGCTGATGGCAATTGTCCTGGGCCATTCGCCCGGCTCTTGATGAACTCGGACATGCAACCAGCGGGTGGTGCGGCTGGCAACGGCCAGGCTGAGGATGATCACACCAAGCAATAATGGGAACCACAGGCAAGCGAACCAGAAGCCCAGACCACCATTCAGGTATGCAAAATACATCCCTACTCCACTACCCACCGTGATCACGATCCCAACCGTAAGGGGGATCCACCACCAGCCACGCCACTTTTTAATTTCCGATTCGAATTCGGCTGGCGATGTCGAGCCTGAAGTGTGGGCGGAGGGTTCTTCCACGGTAACTTCAGGCGCTGGAGGAGTATTCCCAGCGGTAGAGGCTGCCTCATTAACAGAAGCTGCATCCAGCTCCTCGGGCCCTCCCTGGAGAGAGTTGATTAATTTCACACCTTCGGCTGCGCTGATAATGCCTTTTTCGATCATTTCAAGAATTTGCAGACGTTCTGTTTCGTTGGTCATTGGATGCATTTACCTTTCAGCATAATATTTGCCCGGATCGAAATCATGGAGGGCATTCGCAAAACTACTCGTTGCCCTCCAGGGCAGAAAGCAGCTGCTCGGCCTGTTCCGGGGATATTTTCTTTTCTTCCAGCATGTGCAGGATTATCAGGCGCTCGTCCTCACTGACCTGCTCGCCAGGTGCTGTGGGTGGCGAAGGGGGGGTGGGTATGTTAAAGCTCCAGCTGCGATGTGAGTGCCGCGCGGCGCGTTCCATGGTATGTGATTTATGCTCCATGTGCCGCTGGGCAGCTTCCATTTTCCGCTGTGCGATGGCTAATTTTTGCTCCATTTTTTCCTGGGCACGGCGAACGCGGTCCTGCGCACGCACAGCAGCACGCTCACTGGCTTCACGGGCACGATCTTCAATTTTACGCGCCTGCTCAGCACTGAGCTTTGCCGTGCTTAAACGAATGGATAGGCTGGATAGCTGGGCATTCAGCTGGTCTTCGATCATGCGGACCTGCGAATCGACCTGTTGGTTGATTTGCTGACTGACTGCATCGGCCATACCTTCCACTTCACTGCTGATATCAAAGTCAAAATCTTCCAGCTCCCACCCGGTGGCATGGGTATCCAGCACGACATTCCCATCTGCTGAGAGGGTGACCTTGGCGTCCCCTTCAGCCAGTGTGAGGGCGTAAGGTGACTGAACCGGGGCAGAAGCGTGGATCCCTGGCAGGTTAACCATCACCTGTGCGGCTTTTGGAACGCTGATTTCAGCGCTAGCATCAGAGGAAAGGCGGCAAAAGATATTCCCGCGGCAGCTAAACTCATATTCGTGGGCGGGTGCCGGATCCAGGTGCAGGATGATATTTCCGTCTCCACTCGCTTTTGCATTGCCGCTGATATCACTCAACGTGAGATTGCCTCTCACAGTGCCGGTAATCATAAAATCTCCCTGAACCCTGCGAGCTGAAATCTCGCCATCAACGGTGTCCACCTGAAGATTGCCATCCACATTCTTAACAGCCAATTCCCCGTGCACGGTGCCGATGTGGATATTACCCACATTACGCATCTCGAGATCTCCATCCACCTGGTCAACTACCAAATCACCTTCCACGGCTTTAATGGCAGCATCCCCACGAACGGCCTCAATGTGCACAACAGATCCACGCGGGATGCGAATATTACAATTTCCGGTACAGCGGATGAGCACCTGGTCATCCTGGTTCTCAAGGGTAAGACCTTCGGGGATATCAGCCTTGGCAACAACTTCGAACTCGTCCTGCCCTTTAAGTCGAAGGTCCCCGCTGACGTCCAATTTCACCTGTGGTGAAGCACCAGTAGTAACGAATTGCTTATCCATGATCATTTCTCACTTTCTTGAAGCAGGCGCATGGCTTCCTCAGCACTGATTAAGCCCTTGTCGAGATCTTCCAGAATACGCTGCCTTTCCTCATCGCTCAGGCCGGTGATGGGTTCCTCTCCACCAGGCTCATACCCCAAGGCGCGGATCACTTCGTGCAAGCGGTTACGGATTGTGGGATACGACAAGTCAAGCTCGTCTTCCATACGGGTGATCTTGCCCTCGCAACGGATGAATGTTTCAACAAAAGAGAGCTGTTCCTGGGTGAGCTGAGAAAATGGGCCACCAGTGAAGCGCCCTTCAATGGTGGTGTCACAATCGGGGCAGTAAATGCGTGTGACCGTGACTTCTCCTCCACAAAGTGGGCAGCGTGTGGGTAAGGTGTTCATTCGAGGTCGCCTCCAGCGAGTTTGTCAGGATGCATATTCATCATCTTTATCTGGCTCCTTAGCTATCACAACATAATCAAAAAATCGGGTGACTTGGCTTTATCAGCCTTCAAAGATGCACGAGGGCGATCTTTCAGCCTATGCCCATAATTGATCATTGCTTCACCGAGGACAAAGAAAAAACGATCTACCGGCGAAGGTTTGAATTGAATGGGGTTCATGTCGTCTGTGACCCCATCATTGTCCCGATTAATCGCTTTACCGTCCATTTTTATCCTTTCAATCATCATCTGACCAAACATAACAGCCTCCTTTGGTGCCATTCGCTGTCTGTTTCTAGAGAACATTATACACATTTTTTGATATTTGTCAATAAATATTTAATATTTTTCACCTATATTTTTGAATTTTTGAATTCTATATTCAATATTTTAATTGGGGGTTTCGGATCTGTAAGATATATGCTATCGAGTATCCAGATGCACAGTGATCAAACCTTGAGATGAGGTTCGTCGTGGATCAGATGCGTGGGCAGGTTTGGTTCAAAAGGCACATCGCGGTGATCTTACATAAAAAGATAGATTTGCTGCCCCGGGGAAAACCACCAGCCAAAGATTCATAGATCTTTATATAAAGACGCTTTGCGATTCACTGTAAGATTAGTATACTTCGTGGTTACAATGATTGTTTATTCATTATATTCGTATAATTATCCCAAATCGAACGTTTTCGCCATATCCAAATCAATCGGACGGCATGTATGATACCGGGGATGTGCAAAGCAAGCCTGTTGCCAGAGCCATTCAATATACATCCTGTGCCAGCGCCTGCAAGTCTGGAGGAGAATGCACAATTTGTGGCTGGTTTACTGCTATCCTCCACCAAAAGCGATGTACATCCGGCAGTTTGATAAATTCTCATGTACCAAAGAATTGGCGCTATTCTACACAAAGAGCTTATCCAGCACCTGCGCGACCGGCGCACATTGGCGGTTCTCATCCTCACCCCTTTGCTCCAACTCTTATTGATTGGTTATGCAGTCCATATGACAGTCACTGACATCCCTACGGTTGTCGCCGACCAAAGCCTGGATGTGCAAAGCCGTTCATACCTGAATGACCTGGTAAATTCCCAATACTTTACCCTTGTGGCATGGGTTCCCAGCCAGGCTGATGTGTTGAATTACATCGACAAGGACAAAGCCAGCGCCGGTGTCGTCATCCCCCCTGATTTCGCTACCCACGTAGCACAGGGGGATGCCCAGGTGCTGTTCCTGGTGGATGGCTCGGACATGTTCACATCACTCTCGGCTTTCAACGCCGCAGATTTTATCGCCCAGAATCACGCCATTAAACTCCAGCTGGCCACTGCGGCTGACCAGGGTCAGCCTGTGAGTAGCCTGCCCATCAGTATCTATGTCAATGTTCTCTATAATCCTGACATGAAAGATTTGTGGTTCTTGATACCCGGGATGATTGCCATCCTGCTCCAACAGGAATGCATCATTCTAACCGCCATGGCAGTGGTACGAGAGCGCGAGGCAGGCACCCTCGAGCAAATCCTGGTCACGCCCATCCGCCCGCTCGAGCTTATGGTTGGCAAAGCGCTTCCGAACCTGATCATCGCCATGATCAATATGCTCACCATCCTGGCAATTGGCGTTTTCTGGTTTGAAATGCCTTTCATGGGAGGGTTCTGGCTCTTCACCGGCCTAAGCATCCTATTCTCGCTGGCAGGGCTCGGACTTGGGCTGCTCATCTCCAGTGTTTCTAATAACCAGCGGCAGGCCCTACAGTTAACCATGGCCATTAGCCTGATCGCCCTGGTGCTGGGAGGGGCATTTTTCCCTCGTTATGCGATGCCCACCACGATACAATGGCTCGGCGACCTGATCCCCGTGACGTATTTTATCCCCATCTCACGCAGTATCATCAACAAAGGTGCCGGCCTGAATTACCTGTGGGTCAATGCACTGGCATTGGGCATCTATGTGGTGGCTATAATCTTTATCGCCACGCGCGCTTTCCGCCAACGGTTGGAGTGAGGTGAAAGGATGCGCAAATCCTACCAACGCTTGATGTCAATTCTGTGGAAGGAGTCCATCCAGGTGCTGCGCGATTGGCGGACACTGGCGATGACTTTCTTGCTGCCCTTGTTCGAGCTCTTATTGTTTGCCCTGGCGGTGCATCTTACTGTTAGTCACATCCCGCTGGCTTTGTTCGATCAGAGCAAAGACCAGCAAAGCAGGGCATTGGTACAAGCTCTGGTAAATTCATCATATTTCGACCTGCAGTCAAACCTGGCGAGTGAGAAGGATGTACTCAGTGCAATCGATAGCGGGCAGGCACGTGCCGGCATGATCATCCCGCCTAATTTCGCCAGCCAGGTGGCACAGGGAAATGCCAAAGTGCTCTTCTTTCTGGATGGCTCCGACTCATTCAGCGTCCAGTCTGGTTACAGTGCGGCGAATACCGTCGCCCAGCAGTTCGCGTTAAATATCGCCTTGCGCAAGATGGCAGCTTCCGGAATTCCGCCGAGCAAATTGTCCGCGCCCATCACCACTGTACCGCGCATCCTCTTCAATCCCGGGAATGTGGACCTAATTTTCATCTTGCCCGGGCTGATCGGCATCGTTATCCAGCTTCTAGCCATCGGGAATGGTGCCCTGGTGGTGGTGCGCGAGCGTGAAGCGGGAATCATCGAGCAATTATTGACCACCCCGATCCGCCCACTGGAGCTGATGGTTGGAAAATTGTTGCCCAACATGGTCGTGACTCTATTGGATGTGTTCCTGATGGTTGCGGTGGGAGTGTGGTTCTTCAAGGTGCCATTCAAGGGGAGCTTTGGCTTGTTTTTCTGGCTGGCAATCCTGTTCGTGATATCTTCCCTGGGTTTAGGGCTGCTGGTTTCCACCATTTCCCAAACGCAACGGCAGGCACAGCAGTTTTCCAATATCTTCACCATGTTCAGCATGGTGCTGACGGGCTTCCTTTACCCAGTGGCATCCATGCCTGCCGTACCACGGCTCATCGGTCAGCTTATGCCCCTGACTTATTTTTTGCGCATCGTCCGGGGGATCATCACCAAGGGTATGGGGCTGCAACTGCTGTGGCAGGATGCGCTGGTGCTGGTTATCTACGGGACCGGTATTTTAATCCTGGCGTCACTTACCTTTCGTAAACGGTTGGACTGATGAGCAAAATGGCAAACGAGTACACAACTGCACCTGCTATCTTTGCCAAGGATATGGCCAAGGTTTTTAAAACACGCGGTGGCCCGATAACCGCAGTAGACCATATCTCGTTTTCGGTTGCCTCGGGTGAAACTTTCGGATTGATTGGACCAGATGGGGCTGGAAAGACCACCTCCCTGCGCGTGCTCCTGGGCTTACTGCGCAGGACTGCAGGCAACAGCTCAATCCTGGGTTCCGATTCTATGCAGGATACCTATGTCATTAGAGAAAAAGTCGGATACATTGCCCAGCAGTTTTCCCTCCCAACTGATCTGACCGTGATGGAAAACATGCGCTTCTTCGCCCGGGTCCACTCCCTTTCTGAAGAAGAACAGGAAAGGCGTATCCCTGATCTGCTGGAATTGGCCGGCTTAGAAAACTTTACATCACGGCTTTCAGGCAATTTATCGGGGGGAATGAAGAAAAAGCTGGCACTGGCTTGTTCCCTTGTCCATGGTCCGCAGGTTGTGGTGCTGGATGAGCCAACGTTAGGTGTCGATCCGGTTTCCAGGCGTGAGTTTTGGGCCTTGCTTGGCAACCTGCGGGTGGAGAGAGGCCTGACCGTATTTGTGTGCACACCATACATGGATGAAGCCGAGAGATGCAATACCGTGGGCTTAATGTACGCCGGCCGCTTGATTGCCACCGATACCCCGTTGGGTATTAAGCACATGGTACCCGGAGTAATGCTTGAATTCATACCATTGCCCTTCGTGGCTGCGCGTGACATGGTAGCCGAGATGGAAGGGGTGCTGGAATTGCAGACCTATGGAGCAATGCTGCATGTATTCGTTGATGATGCTGAGCTGCGCCGCCCGCAGATTGAGGCAGCCTTGGCCCAAAAGGGAATCAGCACCAGGGGAATGCGGACGATACAACCCAGGATGGAAGAAGCCTTTATCAGCCTGATTAATCGCCAGTTAACAGGCGAGCCGAAATCGGAGAAAGCATGAGCAGGATGAAACCCGAGCACATGGTACAACCCGAGATCCCCAACTCCCGCTACTCCATCCAGGTGGAACATCTCAGCAAACAATTCGGGGATTTCATGGCCGTGGATGATATCAGCTTCAATGTTTCGCCGGGTGAGGTTTATGGCTGGCTAGGTCCAAATGGGGCAGGGAAAACGACGACCATTCGCATGCTCTTAGGATTGCTGACACCCACCAAAGGTACCGCCCATGTGCTGGGTTATAACTCCACCACCCAAGCGAAGGTATTGCAATCTCAAATAGGCTACATGTCGCAACTATTCACCCTGTACAACGACCTCACAGCCAGGGAAAATATCCGCTTTTATGGACGTACTTATGGCCTTTCAAGTAAAGACTTAATCAAGAGAGAGGCGGAAATTATCGAAATGGCTGGCTTGCAGGGGCGTGAGAAATACCTGACTGCCAATCTCTCGGGAGGTTGGAAGCAACGCCTGGCCCTGGGATGCGCGATTCTCCACCAGCCAAAGGTGCTTTTCCTTGATGAACCGACCGCTGGTGTGGATCCAATCAGCAGGCGTGAGTTCTGGGGGCTCATCTATTCCATGGCAAAGAAAGGGGTGACGATACTGGTCACCACCCATTACATGGACGAAGCAGAGCTTTGCCAGCGTGTGGGATTCATTAGCCAGGGTAAGCTGATAGCATTGGATACGCCTGACCAGCTCAAATACACTCATATGCGTGGGCAAGTGCTGGAAATCAGTACTTCCGAGCCCGATAAGACATTACGCGCCTTGAAAGCTGCACAAGCAAACCGTGCTTTACCGTTGGAGGAAGTTGCACTTTATGGATCCCAGATTCACGTGGTAGTCCCTTCCACCCAGGCAGACAGCCAGTCCATCCTTGATTTTCTGGCAGCTGAAGGATTACCAGTCCCGTATATTGAATGGATTGCCCCAACTCTGGAAGATGTCTTCATCTCAGCGATCAGGGGATAAGCATCAACATTGAGCCGCTTCTTTTGGGAGGTGTTCGCGTGAAACAAAATTACTTAACTACTCTGCTCTCTTTTTCGATCAGCCTGCTACTTGCTTCCTGCAGCCTGATCAGCCTGAATATGGGCAGCACCCCACTTATTGCCTCAGGGACAATTGAGGCTAACACAGTCAACCTGGGGTCAGAAATTGGTGGAAAAATCATTGCCATCCATATCCAAGAAGGAGATAACCTGGCTGCAGGCACCCAGGTTTTTCGGCTGGATGATTCGATGCTGCAAGCGCAGCTCACCCAGGCGAATGCCGCTGTAAAGGCTGCCCAGGCTTCACAGGCAGCTGCCCAGGCTAACCTCGAATTGCTCCAAGCCGGGCCTACCAATGCTCAAATCCAGGTGGCGCAGGACCAATTGAACCAGGCCGAAGCTAACCTGAAGTCGGTACAGGCATCCGTGTCGGCCATAACTATCGGCTCGCGTCCCGAAGATATCAGCGCGGCAAAAGCTCGCCTGGACTTTACCCGTACTGAGTATTACAGCATGATCGTGGTGCTTAGCGTTGACCAGACGGGCAACGTAAGCCAGGCCCTGAACCAGGCGACCAGCAGCCTATCTCTGGCGAAGGAACGAAATACCAATCTGGTAGCCGATAAACTCAACCCCACCAGCGCTTTAGCCGCCTCCACCGCAACCATTGCCGATGATCAGGCAATCGTCAACCAATTAACCAGCGCATATCAGGGTGTGCAGAATACCGATATGCCTTTTTACCAACAAATCGAGCAAGTAAAAACCGCTTTATACCTGGTTAATCTGAACTTATCCAGGGCTGAGGCGCGCCAGGCAACCCTTTTAGCTGATCCAAACATGACACAGGAAGCCAAAGATGCCGCTCAATCTGATGTGGATGAAGCACAGACGTTGCTTGATATGTGCCAAACCGCTTACGATAGCATTTCAACAGACAGCCCGGCAGACCAGCTCTATAGCGCCTGGACGAATATGCAGACCGCGCTCACCGATCTAAACAGCCTGGCCATCAGCACGCCTGGAGGGCCCACCCTGGAAAGCCTGCTCAACCAACTGGATGCCGCCACCGCCCAACGGAACGCGGCCAGCGCCAACCTGCAAAATATAAAGAGCGGTGCACGCAGCGAGCAAATTACGGCCGCCCAGGCGCAGGTCAATGCAACCGATGGCCAGGTAACTTCCGCCCAGGCCGCAGCTGTCCTGATCAACATACAGATAGGCATGATGAAAGTGTCTTCTCCGGTGCAAGGTGTGGTGCTAGATATACCCTTTAGCGCTGGCGAGATCGCCCCGGCAGGAGCCACGGTGGTGGAAATTGGCTCACTGGATACGGTGACATTAACGGTGTTCGTCCCGGAAGACCAATACGGGGTAATAAAACTTGGCCAGAAAGCCTCGGTCACTGTCGATTCTTATCCCGGGAAAACCTTCGAGGGTGTGGTGAGCTATATCTCCGACCAGGCGGAATTCACTCCCCGCAATGTGCAAACCGTGGAAAGCCGCAGTTCAACGGTTTATGCGGTTAAAATTTCGATCCCAAATGCCAATCACGATTTAAAACCTGGGATGCCAGCCGATGCTGAATTCCAGACTTCCTCAGGATAGCTCCTGAAACAAGCCATTAGCTCTCAAAACCAGCAGCACTCTATCAGCAGATCAAGGAATTCGTAAGGAATATCAGTTAAAACAATGCATCCCACAGGGAATAGCCTGTGGGATGCAGGGTAAATTCACAGAAATTACTTGTCGTCACCGCTGCCCAATGAAGCTATCTGGCGCAGCAAACCAAGTACCAACAGCCCCAGCTTAATGCCCTCTCCTGCGTTGAGATTTGGCGCTTCGGCCCGGTTTTTAGCCCGTTGGATCATCAAATAGGCGGCGCCCAAGCCGGTCAATGCTCCCACCAATACCCCAATGAACAGCACACGCCCGCTCCAGGAGGTGTCGATCTCGGGAGCCTGAGGTTGTTCGATGGTCACCATCTCTTTGTTTTGTTTTGCCATGGATAATTCCTTTCACGATCCGTATAGACCTGGTCCGAGCTAATTCAGCGGATTATTCGCTAAAATTTTGTCTCTGTGCCGACTTGTGCGCATAGCTGGCTAACTTTTGGGCAGCTGCCCAAAATGCCTGGCCTCTCAATATCGGTTCAGTCATCAAATCTGCCAGGCGAGCAACCTGGCCGCCACCGCGGTCAAGAAACTGCTGGATGCGACATGCAATTCCTGGCACAGCTCGCAATATCCTGTGGAGCACATACACGAGTCCCACCAGGATCGCCAACAGGACGAATGCGATGAATAATGACGGCAGGATCATCCATACCAGTGAGGTATCAGCCCATCTCCTTAATTCTGTAACAGGTTGGGTAGCCGACAATATAATAGCACCCAAGGCAGCCAAACCCAATAAGATTCCGACCACCATAGGTAGGGTGATTTGCCAGAAGGCTTCCCGCTCATGTTGAGCGTGCGTTTTAGGATTTCGCTCGAGTGGCTGCATTCTAATTTGTTTATCCATCCTGTACCTATTTTAGCATAATTTATGGTTGATTTCACCCGGCACGCTGGCGAACCACTTCAAATAATAAGATGCCCGTGGCAATTGCAGCGTTAAGACTCTCGGATCCACCAGGCATGTGGATGTGCACCCTCTCATCAGCCAGCATCGTTGACTCTCTTCCTGCACCTGCAGCCTCACCCCCCACGATGAGCCCCAGCGGGGAACGAAAATCCACCCGGGTATGAGGGTTTCCGGCAACCGCATCAGCCAGATACACGGTTAAATTTCCTGATAAGGATTTCAGCGTCCAGCGAATTTCTTGCCAGGATTGGGTAATGAGGGGCAGGTGAAAGTGTGCTCCCATGGCCGAGCGAACCACTTTTGGAGACCATGGGTCAGCACAGCCAGGTGCCAGCAGCACAGCCTGTGTAGCAGCGGCAGCCGCAGTGCGCAACACAGTACCAAGGTTGCCGGGATCGCGCAACCCATCCAGGATGAGCAAGAAATCTGGCGATGATGGGATGGGCAGTGTTTTTTGGGCCAGGACAGCCAGGATTCCCTGGGGATTTTGCGTCTGGCTGATGGACTTCATCACTGTATCCGATAACTGTTCAACAGCCACACCCTGCGCTGAGAACCCATCCACTGCTGCTTTGCCGCGTTCATCCAGCTGGCCGGTGTAAAAAACAATACGAGCAGGCCAGCCTGAACCTAACGCTTCCTCGGCCAGGCGCACTCCCTCAATCACAAATTCCTGTTGCTGCCGTCGTACCCTGGCCTGGGTCAGCAGCTTGCGAATTGCCTGGACTTGGGGATTATGCAGCGAGGTGATCATCTTGCTTCCAAATGTCCAAGAATGCCTGTACGGTGGGCTCATCATATAACACCAGCCGGATGAGCTCCATTCTACTGGCTGGGTATGAACTCAGATAATCTTGTATCGTATTAAGCATCACGCGGGCAGCCAGGGCCTTGGGAAAACCAAAAATACCGGTTGAGATCGCCGGAAATGCGATGGAGCTCAGGTTCAGCTTATCACCTAAAGCCAGTGAGCCTCTGATAGCCTGGCCTAGCTTTAGCTCTTCGTCTCCATCGCCCCACACCGGACCAACTGCATGGATGACATAACGGCAGGGCAGGTTGCCTCCGCTGGTATAAGCCGGCTCTGCATGTGAGACCAGCCCATGCTCCTTTACCCACCGGTTGCTTTCAAATTGTATGGTCGGACCGCCGCTACGCACAATGGCACCTGCTACACCCGCGCCGTGTGCCAGGTGCGAGTTGGCAGCGTTAACGATGGCATCCACGTTTTCTGCAGTGATATCGCCGTGCACAAGCTGCAACACCTGGCCCGACGAAAAAGTATATTGCTTAAGGATAATGTTCATTTTTTTCACTCATCAGCATCATTTTACCTCACACCGGGAATAGATAAAAAGAACCCGCCATCATTTCGAAAGCGGGCTCTAAGGGAGTTTTGTGTGGGTGATGAGTAAGGGTTATTCTGCTTTTGCCTGCGCAGCCACCGCGGCGAAGGCCTGCGGGTCGCGCACTGCCAGGTCGGCTAGCATCTTGCGGTTGATGGCAATCTTGGCGGTCTTCATGCCGTGGATCAGCCGGCTGTAGGATAAGCCGTTCAATCGTGCTGCGGCGTTAATGCGTGCGATCCAAAGCTGGCGTAGATCGCGCTTGCGTTGGCGCCGGTCACGGTAGGAATACCATAATGACTTGAGCATGGCTTCATTGGCGCGCCTGAAAAGACGGTGGCGGGTGCCAAATTGACCAGCATTCATCTTTAGGATTTTCTTGTGGTGTCGGTGTCGATAAGGACCAGTTTTTACACGTGCCATTGTTTTCTCTCCTGCGTACCCCTGGGCGCCGGTAGTATTACATAACCAGTTTCATGCACCCAACGGCCGCACTAATAAGTGGATGGGATGGGGCTGGGAATGACCTCAGAGGTCAGTCCTACTCAGCTTTCTTCAGGTAGGGTGCCAGGCGGTGTACACGTTTGACAATCCCGCGTCCTTTGACGGGGAGCATCTCGGTGAACATGGCCTTGACACGCTTGGAAGTGCGCCGCCGCAGGTGGCTCTTGCCACCCTTGGTGCGTACGACCATACCCGTTCCGGTGACTCGGAAGCGTTTCGAAGTCGCCTTGTGGGTTTTTAGTTTGTATTTCTGTGTTGATTGCTTGCGAGGCACGGCTCTAACTCCTTCTCACACAAAACTCGGGGGCAAAAGCGCCAGCCAGTGAGGCCTGACAGCCTATGCCCGCCGGGATAATTCCTGATCAATTTAGAATAACTTACTTCTTTTTGGTCTTGGACGGTGCCAAAACCATTACAACGCTGCGACCTTCCATCATCGGAGCTTGTTCGATGGTCGAGATATCCGCCAACTCTTCCGCCACTTTCTTGAGGTCATTCAGCGCCAAATCAACGTAGTCTATCTCTCGGCCTCGAAAGCGGATGCGCACCCTCACCTTATTACCTTCTTCCAGCCAACCACGGGCATTACGGATCTTGAATCCCTGGTGATAGACATTGGTTTTCGGCCTCAGGCGGATTTCTTTTACTTCAATTTTGGTTTGTGCTTTGCGCGCGTCACGTTCTTTCTTGGTTTTTTCGTAGAGGAATTTTCCAAAATCCATGATCCTGCACACAGGGGGATCTGAATTGGGAGCTACCTCCACGAGGTCCAAATCGGCTTCATTTGCCAGGTGTAAAGCCTCCTGGATGGGGACCACACCCACATTTTCGCCATTGGCGCCGATCAAACGGACTTCTTTTACTCGAATAGCCTCGTTGATTCTATATTGTATCGCGCTGATGTGTTACTCCTTTCAATACCTACAATTAACAATCGCCAAATGCCAAGGCATTTAGCGTGCCCGATAATACCATGAGACTATCATAATCGTCAACATTTTTGGGGAATTAAATAATTAACAATGGTAGAGACGCTCGCCACGAGCGTCTCTACTATGAGGGGTTGATTGCACTCCCACGTCCCCGCGAGTGGCGCTGTTCACACTAACGTACGTGCCGGGAATGCTGGGGGTTTGAAAATTTTCTGATAATAACTGAATTGTTTTTCTGATACCATCATAGTACGCAATTGTCCTCGAAACAGTCTGTTAAATATTAAAATGTGCGTTATTTGCCTCGATTTCCACCCGAAAAAAGCAATTAAATAAATACCTTACAAATTTGTTAGGTGAAACAAGCTTTATGTTGGGGCGGGTCTCGAGACCCGCCCCAACGATAAGTACGCTTGGTGCCTACAATTCAGGCGAACGATTCTCGATGCGGTGCTTTGCCAACTGGATAAACTCACCCACCGGCATACCATCCTGGCGCTTGCCATCCCGCTTGCGCAGTGAAACTGTGCTATCCGACCTCTCACGCTCGCCTACCACCAACATGTAGGGGATCTTGAACAGCTGCGCCTGGCGGATTTTGGCATTCATGCGCTCGTTTGATAGATCTGCTTCGGCGCGGATCCCCATATCCTTCATCTGGCTGACCAGTTGCGCAGCATAGTCATTGTGGGCATCGGTGATAGGTATCACGCGCACCTGGTCGGGCGAGAGCCACACGGGAAAATTGCCGCCATAGTGCTCGAGCAGGAAACCGATCATGCGCTCGTGTGTGGATAGAGGTGCGCGGTGAATACACAAGGGTGTCTCTTCCTGCCCATCGCGATTGATGAAGGTCAGGTTGAAGCGTGGTGGAACGGCGAAATCAACCTGGTTGGTTGCCAGGGTGAACTCGCGGCCTATGACCGACCAGATCTGGACATCGATTTTCGGACCGTAAAAGGCAGCCTCATCGGGTACTTCTTCATAAGGCACTTTCCCATTCTCCATCGCCCGGCGCACCATCTCTTCGGTCTTGAGCCACAGCCGCTCATTTTCCACGTATTTCTTGCCCAGGCCGCTTTTATGATGGGTGCTAAGGCGCATCAAATATTTGTCGATGCCGAAGATTTTAAAATACTGGTGGTACAGGCTGATCACTCCCATGAACTCCTGCTCGAACTGATCTTCAGCTACATATAGGTGAGCATCATTCATCTGCATCGAGCGTACGCGCATCAGCCCAAATAGCTCGCCGCTCTTTTCATAGCGGTAACATGTTCCATATTCAGCCAGGCGGATGGGCATGTCGCGGTAGGAGCGGGGCTTTGAGGCAAAGATTTTGTGGTGCATGGGGCAGTTCATCGGCTTAACGTAATACTTCACACCCTCCATCTCCATGGGCGGGTACATGCTCTCAGCATAATAGGGCAGGTGACCCGAGTGTAAGAACAAGTCCTCCTTCGCCAGATGGGGTGTGCGCACGCGCAGGTAACCAGCCTTATCTTCGAGCTCCTTGGCGAGCTTTTCCAGCTCATCGATGATCACACCGCCACGCGGCAACCACAGGGGCAAGCCAGGACCGATCTCCTCATCGAATGTGAAGATTTCCAGCTCCTTGCCCAGTTTGCGATGATCGCGCTTCTTGGCTTCCTCGATCTGCCACAGGTATTCCTCCAACTCCTTGGAAGTCTTCCAGGCGGTGCCATAGATGCGCTGCAGCATGGGGTTATGCTCGTCACCACGCCAATAGGCTCCCGAAGAGCTGAGCAGCTTGAGAGCGGAAGGATTGATCTGCCCTGTGTTATCCACGTGTGGGCCACGGCACAAGTCGGTGAAGGTATCGGATGTGTAGATGGATATCTCCGGCTTGCCCTCCAGGGGGTTGCCATACTCGTCGGTCCCGCCTTTTTCCAGCCCATCGATCAGCTCCAGCTTGTAGGGCTGATCCTTGAAGATCTGGCGCGCTTCTTCAGCACTGACCACCCGGCGGGTGAACTTGTGGTGTCCGGCGATGATCTGGCGCATGCGTTTCTCGATCTTCTCCAGGTCATCTGGAGTAAGCGGGCGCGGCAGGTCAAAGTCATAGTAGAAGCCATTCTCGATGGGTGGTCCAATGGTGTACTTGGCCTCTGGGAACAGTTCGAGCACAGCTTCGGCCATCACGTGTGCTGCTGAGTGACGGATGCGATAAAGCTCCGTTTCTTCGTAACGTTCTTTTTTTGTTTCAGCCATTCAAGCCTCCTTCGAATATCACATCAGTGCATGATAGATCTTGTTTTGAAATGAGCCAGCACATATTAATGCAGACTGCACAATCGTTAAGATCCAACCTTGCAGTGATAAAAAAATCTCTCGCCCAACTGGGGCGAGAGAATTCTCACGCGATTCCACCCAGATTTACGCCTGGTCTCCCAGGCACATCTCTTTAGACCGATAACGGGGTCAGCCGTTCACCTTACTCAGGATTTCCCTTTCAGGGTCACGCTCACAGGTGGTTTTGACTGGTATATTACCGAAGGAGACTTTCAGCCCATGATCTCCCATCTCTGGCGGAACCATCCCAGCTACTCGTCCCGGTCTTTGCGTTTTGAAGTTTGGCGAATTATACTACCTTTTCTCCAATATTCAAATGTATCTACCATACCTCAACAACGATAGGCAATCAACAAACCATCTCGTATGGGGATTATCGAAGATACCCAATGGGGATCAGTTGTCAAGAGGCGGGTAAGCTCGCGCACCCCTTCTGTGCTGGGATCGTCATCGCCTCCATCCAGCACCTGCCCGTGCCACAGCAGGTTATCCACGAGGAGCACACCACCTGGGCGCAATTTCTCTCGTATCAATGGCAGACTCTCAGGGTAGCATTCCTTGTCAATATCATTGAAGATCAGGTCGAATGGACCGGTCATTTGCGACAAGGTTTCAATCGCTTCAGCTACGTGATATTCCATCAGACTCGCGTATCCAAGCTTTTCCAGGTGCTGGCGGGCATCCTTCGATAATCTCTCGTCCCACACCACATGGTGCACCTTGCCGCCGCCATTTTCCATAACCGCCCGTGCAAACCAGGCTGTAGAATACCCGTAACCCGAGCCCATTTCGAATACAGAATGCGCACCAACCATGCGGGCAATCTGGTAGCATAAATATCCACATACCGGGCCGATGATGGGGAAGTGTGTCTTCTCGGCATATGCCTCCATGAGACGCAATTCTTCGGATCGTTCGGGCACCAGCCTGTCGAGATAATTGTTTACTTGGTAAAAATCGTGTAAATCACTCATATTTCCCTCTTTTTTTTAGATAAAATTAGCTAATTATAACCATTATTGTCAATATTCATAAGGAGATAAGCCGGCTTAATCAAAAAAAAATCCCTTCTCAAACCTGCATTCCCATGTTAAACTCTAAGCGCTTGAACACTTGCGGGCGCTCTCGCACGAGGGCGTCTTTTTGTGCAGAGATATTCAATGTATATCCTCCTCACCGGCTCTGTGGCATTCGATTACCTGATGACCTTTCCAGGTTATTTCCGCGAGCATATACTACCGGATAAACTGGATTCGATCAGCCTTTCCTTCCTGGTGGATTCATACCGGAAACAGCAGGGGGGAATTGCCCCCAACATCGCCTATACACTAGCCTTGTTGGGTGAGAAACCTCATATTATGGCTACTGTGGGAGAGGATTTCAGCGATTATCGCAAATGGCTGGAAGACAAGGGGGTGGACACTTCGAGAATGAAAGTGATCCCGGGGACAGTATCAGCATCCTTCTTTTGCAATACAGACCGGGATAATAACCAGATCGCCAGCTTTTACCCGGGTGCCATGGGGTATTCATCTCAGCTTACATTAAAGAACTGGGAAGGACCATTGCCCGACCTGGTGGTCATCTCGCCCAGCGACCCAGAAGCGATGAAAAAACACGTGGCGGAATGCAGGGTACTTAATATTCCTTATATTTATGATCCCAGCCAGCAAATCGTGCGACTGACAGGTGATGAGTTGCACACAGGCATCGAAGGGGCGTTGGCGCTGTTCGTCAACGATTATGAATTCGGACTAGTGCAGAAAATGACCGGGCTCACCCCCGCTGAGTTTCTAAGTTATGTACAATTCATGGTAGTGACGCGCGGCAGCCGTGGATCCTATGTATACACACGAGAAAGGGAATACGATATACCGGCTGTACCACCCGAGCGTATCATCGACCCTACTGGGGTTGGCGATGCTTACCGTGGAGGCTTTCTAACCGGTTACAGTCACGCCATTGACTTGGATATCTGCGGCCAGATGGGCACGCTGGCAGCCACCTACTGCTTGGAATGCGAGGGCACACAGTCGCACTGCTACACGCTGGCCGAGTTCATCGCTCGCTTCCGAAAGAACTTTGATGACCATGGACAACTGGACAAGCTGTTAGATATAAAAAACCAATCCTGATGGATTTCAATTTGGGAGATGAAATGGAAAACTATGATATCAAAAACCCAAAATTAGCTGAAGGAGGACGGCGGCGCATTGATTGGGCAGAGCGTGAGATGCCCGTTTTGCGCCTGATCCGCGAACGGTTTGTAAAAGAGAGGCCACTGAAAGGCGTCCGCATGTCCGCCTGCCTGCATGTAACCACTGAAACGGCTAACCTGGCCCAAACCTTACACCTGGGGGGGGCCGACCTGGTGATAACCGCTTCGAATCCGCTCTCCACCCAGGATGACGTGGCAGCCGCATTGGTCAATTATTATGAAGTGCCCACCTTTGCTATAAAGGGCGAGGATAATGTCACGTATTATAAACATATCAAGGCTGCTCTCGACCACTCTCCACAAGTCACCATGGATGATGGCGCTGACCTGGTGAGCACAATGCACAAGGAGCGCCGTGAACTGCTGACAAATGTGATGGGTGGCACCGAGGAAACTACCACCGGCGTGATTCGCCTGCGCGCCATGGCAGCTGATGGGGCGTTAAAATTTCCGGTCATCGCCGTAAATGACGCCCAGACCAAGCATTTCTTCGATAACCGCTACGGTACGGGGCAATCTACCATCGATGGCATCGTGCGCGCTACCAACGTGTTGCTAGCGGGCAAGATTTTCGTGATTGCCGGGTACGGATGGTGCGGGCGGGGGCTGGCCATGCGGGCACGCGGCATGGGTGCTAACGTGGTCATAACCGAGGTTGAGCCACTGCCTGCCCTCGAAGCGGTGATGGATGGCTTCAGAGTGCTGGAAATGAATGAGGCGGTAAAGATCGGCGATATTTTCGTCACCGTGACAGGCGACATCAATGTGATCGACCAACATCATTTCGAAGAGATGAAAGATGGAGCCATCGTTGCCAACTCGGGTCATTTTAATGTCGAGATCAACATCCCGGCACTGGAGGCGATGAGCAAGGAAAAACGCCTGGTCCGCCCCTTCGTGGAGCAGTATGTTCTGGCAGATGATCGCCGCATTAACCTGCTGGGCGAGGGTAGGTTGATCAATTTGGCTGCAGCAGAAGGACATCCAGCCAGTGTGATGGATATGTCATTTGCCAACCAGGCCCTCAGCGTGGAATATATGGTTAAAAACGCAGATAAGCTGGAAAAGAAGGTGTACAGCGTGCCGGCGGAAATCGACCGCGAGATTGCTCGCTTAAAGCTGAATGCGATGGGTGTACAGATCGATAAGCTGACCCCTGAGCAGGAGAAATACCTTAATTCATGGGAAGAAGGAACTTAAGGGACGCCACCCAACGAAAACCAGCGACCAGCTAAGGATATGCTGTGTTGAAATGATAAAGGTCAATCCGGTAACGCTGGTGGGGAGAATCGTCAGGCTCGAGCCATTGAGCGAAGCGCATATTACTTCACTGGCAAAAGTCGGCTTGAATGAAAAAATCTGGACTTACATGCGATACGGGAACATTGAAACCGTAGAGCAACTCAGCGTGTGGGTGAGAGAGCTGCTCGACTTGCAATCCCGGGGAACCGACCTGCCATTTGCAGTTTTCCACCTGGCAGCCGGTGAGGCCATTGGTTCCACCCGCTATCTCCATATTGATCATGAAAACCGCTCGCTGGAGATCGGCGGCACTTGGTACGGCCTCGAATATCAAGGGACATTGGTCAATACAGAGTGCAAGTATTTACTACTAAAACACGCCTTCGAAGACCTGGAGTGCATCCGGGTTTGGCTTAAAACCGACTCGCGCAACCAGCAATCACAGCATGCTATCGAAAAGCTTGGTGCGGTCAAGGAGGGTATATTGCGCAATCACATGATCCTACCGGATGGGTATATTCGTAATTCGATCATATACAGCATCCTGCCCAATGAATGGCCGGATATAAAACTAAAACTAGAGGCCAAATTGAAGCTTTAATAAAGAACTAGTGGAAAAAATTATCTACCAACCACACAATATTCATTACTTTGCAAAATTCACGGCTGCATGCTACAATAAAATCCTGATAAAACGAAGACCTTATTGGTGGGATTCCACCAACGCAGATATAGATAAGAGCACAATAAAAGATGAGTAATAAGAAAATTCGTATTGTTCCACTGGGGGGTCTTGGAGAAGTGGGCAAAAACATGATGGTGCTCGAGTATGGTGAGGACATTCTTATCATTGACGCAGGACTGATGTTCCCTGAAAACGACATGCTGGGGATAGATTACATCATCCCAGATTTCCAGTACCTGCTGGATAAGCGCGAACGCGTGTGCGGGATCATCATCACGCATGGTCACGAAGATCATACGGGTGCCATCCATCACCTGCTGGAGCAGATTAAAGCACCTATTTATGCTACCCGCCTGACCCGAGGCCTGGTGGAAAACAAGCTATCGAGAGGCGGTTTGCTCAGCCAGGTTAAGCTGAACACAGTTCAAGCCGGCGGGGTGGAACAGATTGGACCTTTCAGGGTCGAATTCTTCCATGTGTGCCACTCCATTCCAGATGGCGTGGGGCTGGGTATCGAAACCCCGGCTGGACTGATCGTTCACTCGGGTGACTTTAAATTCGACCATACCCCGGTAGATAGCTGGCCAACCGATTTCGCCAAGCTGGGCGAATTCTCAGGGCGCGGCGTGCTGGCCTTATTGTCAGATTCAACCAACGCCGACAAGCACGGTTGGACACCATCGGAACGGGTTATTGAACCGGCATTAGATCAAGTTTTCCACTCAGCATCGGGGCGCATTATCGTTGCCACCTTCGCATCGGTAATATCCCGCATGCAGCAAGTGGCGAACATAGCGATTAATCATGGGCGGAAAATTGCCTTTGTGGGAACGAGCATGAATGAAAATGCCCGCATCTCTCGCAGGTTGGGCTACCTGGACATCCCCGACAATTTAATGGTCAGCGTGGACCAGGCATTAAAGATGAAGCCCAATCAGATTGTGCTGATGTGTACCGGCTCGCAGGGTGAGCCATCATCCATATTAGGTAGACTATCCACTGGGACGAATCGCCAGTTCGACCTGCAAAATGGCGATACGGTGGTACTTTCCTCGCACCCAATCCCCGGGAACGAAGAAAGCGTGCACCGTGCCATCAACCGCCTGTTCAGACGGGGCGCCAACGTGATCTACGACGCCATTGCCCCGGTGCATGTGTCGGGACATGCCAGCCAGGAAGAGGAGAAACTGTTGATTAACCTGGTTAAACCCAAGCATTTTATCCCCATCCATGGCGAGCTGCGCCACCTGCACCAGCATGCTGACCTGGCGCAGGATTTGGGCATTCCAGCCGAGCGGGTAGCTACCGTGGAAAACGGGCACACGATTGAATTCGATAATGGGGTGATGAGATTGGGAGAACGGGTGCCCGGTGGCTACGTCTTTGTCGACGGAGCCGGGGTAGGTGACATTGGTCCCGGGGTGGTTCGAGAGAGGGAAGCCCTGGCTCGTGATGGAATCGTGCTGGTTAATCTGTCATTAGATCGCACAACCGGTGTGCTCACCGATGACCCCGAGATCATTACTCGTGGCTTTATCATCATTCACGGTGCCGATGAACTGATGGCCGGGATGAGCAAGCTGATTTATGAGACCGTGCGGCGTGCGAATGGCGAATTGAAGGACGACCTGCGTAATACTTTGATGAGCTACATATACAATGAAACCAAACGCCGTCCAATGATCTTTATCAGCACCAGCTGGAACTAAAACAACTGACGGACTCCCTTCACCGGTAGTATCTAATATCCTGTGAGGTGGATTTCACGAAAGAAAGGTCACCACAATCAGGATCAGCGCCAGCAGGATCAGGATGATCACGGTGGCCCACACCAGAATATTGAATAACCTGCCATTACGGAAATTGCCCATCAAGCGTTTATCATTGATCAATATCAACATGGTGACCAAGATCACCGGCAGTAAAACCCCATTAAACAACTGGCTAATGAGCATCGCCTGGATCAAAGATTGGATTGGCAGCAGGATGATGGCCGCGCCAGGATAATCAGGGCTGTGTTTATACCGAAAAAATCGACGCATCCTTCAACTCGCGGCTGACGCTATTCTCCAAGCCAAAGGATTCACATACTGTGTAAGCTGTGGAGAGCGGAGGAAAATCTGGCTCCACCTCATCCAGAGTATCAGCCAGTGTAGGTATATCCAGCATCTCAAGGATTTGGCTACCTTCCTGCCTGGTGAGTTCGCAATGACACACCGAAATGTAAAGCACCAGGCAATATCGACGGCAAGGGAGCATAATAATTTTGGATATACTGCACTTCAGTTTGTGCGGAACTTTCTGTGGGTATTTACCGTCTATGTCCATGAAATTAAATAACATGGAGGTTACAATGCGTAACAAATTAATCATCCCCATTATCCTGCTAATTGCAGCCACAGCAATAAGTGCCTGCAGCGGGAACGTCCAATTCGGACAAAACCAACCACGGACGATCAGCGTGACCGGTAATGCACAGGTCATACTGGCTCCGGATATCGCTTATATTTCCATTGGCGTGCATAGCGAAGCACAGAGCGCAACCGAAGCAGTAGCCAGCAACAACTCACTCACTCAGAAAGTCATTGATGCCATCAAGAGCCAGGGTGTGGATGCCAAAGATATCCAAACCACGAACTTCAGTCTGTACCAACAGGAAAAGTTCGATAAAAATGGCAACTCACTGGGCATTTTCTTCATGACGGATAACACCGTTTATGTGACCATGCGAGACATTACCAAAATCGGCAATATCCTGGATGCTTCGATCGCTGCAGGAGCCAATAATATCTACGGCATCAGCTTTGACGTTCAGGATCGGGAAGCTGCAACTTCAAGTGGGCGAGACCAGGCAATGGCGGATGCGCAAACACAGGCGGAGCAGCTTGCCAAGGCAGCCGGTGCCACCCTGGGTGCGGTACAGTCCATCCAGTATTACAGCAACAGCCCAAGTCAAATTTATTATGACACGAAAGCAGTCCCCGCTGGGATTGGTGGAGGAGCGAGCGTGCCTATTTCAACCGGCCAACTCACCCTGACGGTATCGGTCAATGTCACCTACGCCATAAAATAACAGGCTGAAACATCCTGAAGTGGGCTTTGTGTCCACCGATAATAAACTAGACTATAATACCTCTCGTGAGAGAGGTATTTATTTTCCACCCACCTCGCCAAAAAGGAATGATTATACATGGGATCATGGTGCTATGCTTGGCGGGTATTGGCACATTCGGCATATGGAAAGCCTCCCTGGCAGTCAGTGGGATCACATTCCTTACCTATTTGCTAATCTTCCTCGTCTCGCTGGCCTTCCTACCCAATCTCATCTACCGCATGTTTGCCCTACAACGGGCGCGGTATACACTGGCGCGGGATGGAATCAGCCTTTATTGGGGATTGCGCCGTGAAGAAATTCCCATCGACATGGTTAATTGGGTGAGAGCAGCTGACAATGCGGGCTTATCACACGCCAAACCATTCATTCGCCTGCCTGGGGCTGTGCTAGGAGTAAGAGCCGTTTCAGGTGACAAACCGGTTGAATATCTTGCATCGCGCAGCACGCAGCTGGTGATGATCGCTACCCCCAAGCGAGTGTATGCCATCTCTCCAGCTGATCAATCCGAATTTCTCAATACCTACCGTAAATTGGCTGAATTCGGCTCGCTGGCTCCTATTAAATATGCCTCCGAATATCCTACCTCCTTGTTATCAAGCGTATGGACGGATCTTCCCGCCCGTATCCTGCTAATCATCAGTGCTCTCATGCTAATTGGGCTGGTTATCTGGGTGAGTGTCAGCATACCCAACCATCCAATGAGTGCGTTACGGCTGAATGCCGACGGCTCACCTGTGGAGCTTGTGCCGGGAATTCGCCTACTTCTTCTACCCGTGTTAAATACCTTCTTCTTTATCGTTGACCTGTTTTCGGGATTATTTTTCTATCAAAGAAAAGAAACCCGCTCGTTGGGGTATCTCATGTGGACAAGCTCAACACTTACCACCCTGTTGTTTTCAATAGCATTATATTATA
>Ga0172363_10000120_pt1 | contig 47260 bp, 41 predicted proteins | sample LakKivs2_kivu2a2_FD_114541 | JGI IMG/M metagenome (GOLD analysis project Ga0172363, IMG submission 114541) | Sediment microbial communities from Lake Kivu, Rwanda - Sediment s2_kivu2a2 | ecosystem: Environmental > Aquatic > Freshwater > Lake > Sediment | place: Rwanda: Western Province, Lake... | reverse complement strand
GCTGCATCTTCCACTACATAGAGTTTCCCGACCCCGCACTGATGGAGCAGATAGTCAGGGTGCACTTCCCCGAGCTCAAGGGCAAGCTCCTCGGAGAAGCTATGAAGACCTTCTACATGCTGAGGGAGATCGATGACTTCAGGAAGAAGCCCTCCACCAGCGAGCTCATCGATTGGATACGCGTGCTCATCGCGGCCGGCGTGCCCCACGACGATATATCGAACGAGATACCCTTCATCGGCACGCTGCTGAAGAAGGAGAATGACTACTACTATTTTACCAACCGGTACATGACCAAGGTGGGCGACAGGTACATGATGCGGAAGCGCTAGTATGTTCACCTATTTCTTCTACCTGCTCAAGACCAAGAAAATCCCGGTCTCCATGACCGAGTGGATGACCTTCATGCAGGCGCTCGATAAGGGATGCGTGAAGAACCTGGATGATTTCTATTTCCTCTCCCGGGCGATACTTGTGAAGAGCGAGTCCTACTTCGACGAGTTCGACGTGGCCTTCCAGGAGTTCGCGCAGGACATCGAGAACGCGCAGGACATATCGCAGCAGATATGGGAATGGCTGAACGACCCGCTGAACAAGGCCCTCTACGACGAGATGCAGAAGCAGATGGTGGAGAAGTACGACTTCGACGAGCTTTTGAAGGAGCTGCAGAAGCGCCTGGAGGAGCAGACGGAGCAGCACGACGGCGGCAGCCACTGGATAGGCCGCGGCGGCACCTCCCCCTTCGGCCACTCCGGCTACCACCCCGCCGGCATCCGCATCGGCGGCGAGTCGCATGGCAGGCACGCCGTGCAGATAGCGGCGGAGCGTCGCTTCCGCAACTATCGCAGCGACATCACGCTGGACACGCGCCAGATGAAGATAGCCCTGAAACGCTTGCGGCAGCTGACGCGCACCGGCCCCGAGGACGAGCTGAACCTGGATAAGACCATCGATGCCACCGCGAAAAACTACGGCGAGCTGGAGCTCATCTGGCAGCGCGCGCGCAAGAACACGGTCAAGGTGCTCCTGCTCATGGACGTAGGCGGCTCCATGGACCCCTTCTCCCTGCTCTGCAGCCAGCTCTTCTCCGCGGCGCACTCCAGCACGCACTTCAGGGACTTCCAGCACTACTACTTCCACAACTGCATCTACGACAACGTCTACGACGACATAGAGAGGTACCAGGCGATCCCCACCAACCAGCTGCTGAACACGTTGACCTCCGATTACAAGCTCATCATAGTGGGCGACGCGCGCATGGCGCCCTGGGAGCTCTCCGAGAGGAACGGCGCGATAAACTACTACGAGCACAACGACGTCCCCGGCATAAACTGGCTCCAGCGCATCGCAGATCATTTCACACACGCGGTATGGCTCAACCCGGACAGCCTGCAGTACTGGGACAACTACACGGTGGAGCTCATAGCAAAGGTCTTCCCCATGTTCCCCCTGACGCTGGACGGCCTAGACATGGCCGTGCAGAAGCTCGTTGTGAAACGGTAAAACCGCGATGGCACACGACCGCAGGTCCATCCGTCTGGAGAGCTACGATTACTCGCAACTTGGAGCATACTTCATAACTATATGCACCCAAAATCGCGATTGCATTCTAGGTGACATAGCAAATGGAGAGATGACGTTGAGCGAATTAGGTGAGATCGTAAGAAAATGCTGGAACGATTTACCTCATCGCTACCCAAAGTTAGAATTGGATTGTTTAATGGTGATGCCGAATCATGTGCACGTGATAATTATGATTACCGACGTAGGGGCAATTCATGAATTGCCCCTACCACATAACAACCAAACAGACAGACGCAGAATGCTAATACCTAAAATCATCGGTTTCGCCAAAATGAACACCGCCAAACGCATCAATCAATTACGTAACACGCCCGGCGCCCGTGTCTGGCAACGCAACTACTACGAGCACGTTATACGGACCGACGACGACCTGAAACAATTCAGGGAATACGTTGCGCAGAACTCTCTTAAATGGGATTCGGACGAGGAGAATCCCCTCTACTAGCAGCTCCTGTTGTGTTTTCGGGTAATTTCACATTGACCTTTCGTGCATTTTATGTTATAAAGACTAATCTCTCTAATTTATTTTTATACTACTTAAAAGTGCTCGCTCGGAAATATGCCCTGCGGAACAGGAGGATACGTATGAAGAGCAAACTGATTTACCTCATCGTAATCTTATGTATGCTCCTCTCCCTGGTGCCACTAACAATATCTTCCTCTACCGCCCAAGCAGCCACCTCGCACGTATATTCGGGACAGTCAATACAGGCAGCCATCAACGCCTCCGCTGCAGGGGACACTATAATAGTGCACGACGGCATCTACAACGAGAACATTTTCATAGACAAAGCCCTGACTATCCTGTCCGAAAACGGCAGCGTCACTACCACGATCAACGGCACCGCGGGTGGAGACCATGCCGCGGTGACAATCCTAACCAGCAATGTCAACTTCGGCGCTACTGGACAGGGTTTCGGTATCACCCACCAATGGTATGACGCTGTCAACGAGAGCGGTGGCATGGGCATCGCTGTGATGAACATGGACAGCAGCAGCCTCAGCGGCATCACCGTGCAGGGCAACTACGTCTATGAATGCGGCGGCGGGCCCGGCGGCAGCGGCGGGGGCATCGCGCTCGGCAACATGGGAACGGGCAGCCTAGATGATAACCTGGTAAACGGCAACGAGGTCTTCAACTGCAACATGGGCATCGTGCTGATTAACATGGGGGCAGCCACTATCTACGAGAACATCATAGAAGACAATGAGGTTCACATGGCCGCCGTGCCTGTAGGGCTCATGAGCTTTGATCCCGGCGCGGAGATATACAGCAATGAGATATTGAACAACGAGGCCTACGACTCCGGTTTCTGTATCCTGCTGTCGGGGATGGGCGGAAACATTTATGAGAACCTGATAAAAGACAACTCGGTCCACGATTCCTTCCTCGGCATAACGCTGGGAGAGGTCGCAGGGTTCAGCGGCATCAATGTCTATGACAACATCGTCGAGGGCAATGAGGTCTATAACGGCGGTGCGGGCATCGTACTGGGGGTAGAGGGCACGGGCTCGGTCCTCGGGAACATCGTGAAGGGCAACACCGTCTATAACATGACACCCATCGATACCGCCCCGGGTAGCGGCCTGTCCCTTTCCAACATGGGAAGCGGCAATGTCTCTGGCAATGCACTGAACGGGAACACGGTCTACAGCTGCGTCACCGGCATACGCATATGGAGCAGCGGCACCGGCACCCTGCAGGACAGCTGGATAATCGGAAACTCCATATACAACAACGGCGCTGGAATCGATGTCTCCAATACCCAGTACGTATATATCTACGGGAACGATATCAGGGACAACGAAGATGTTACCACCGGAGTACACGTTAATAACGCATATGATGTCGATATCCGTAACAACAACATCGCTGGCAACAGCGGGTACGGCGTCTATAAGGAAGCCGTTGGCACCGCCTCCGCCCCGTACAACTGGTGGGGAAGCTCCAGCGGCCCCTCCGGCAACGGCTCAGGCTCAGGGGACGCCATCGGCCCTGACATCAACTATATCCCATGGCTCACCCAGGAGCTTTCACAGCCGCCCCAGATGTTCTACGGCACAATCAAAACAAGACCCAACGCCGACAGCCCATTCTTCAATGCCCCTATTGGAACCGTGATTACCGCAAAGGTCGGCGGCGTGCAGAAGGGCGACATCACAGTTACAGCCGCAGGTCGATACGGCAACCACCCCGGCACATATCTCATCGTTCAGAGCAATATCACCGAGGGAGCTACAATATTGTTCTATGTCAACGGCTATCAGGCCTTGCAGACCGCCGCATTCCATAGCGGTGAAATCACGCAATGGAATCTCAATGCCGAACTTTATACGTCAACTCCCACACCCACGCCATCCCCCACAGCTAGAAGAACCGCCACCCCGACGCCAAGCGCAACCGCCACGACAACGAGCACTGCCACCCCAACCCCCACTGGCACACCGAGCGCCACTGCCTCTGCTACACCCGCGCCAACTTCAACCAATGTTGCGTCGCCTACCGCCACGCCTATGCCCTCTCCCACGTCGTCGGGACAGCCGGTTTTAACTATCGGGTTCCAGGGCACGGGCGGACAGGACAAAATGGATGATAAAGGCATATTGCTGAAGGATGTCAGCGCCAGCTCGGCGGACGGAACAACCACCGCAAATATAGACGCTGGCACGCAGATAACGGATCCTTCAGGACAGCCGGTAGATGAAATCTCGATAGGTAAAATCAGCACCACCCCACCGCTTCCTGAGGGCTACTTCCTGATACAGGCGTACGACTTTAAACCTGATGGCACCATCTTCTCCTCCGCCCTGCAGATAACGCTGGAATACGATATCAGCCAGCTGCCATCAGGCCAGCAGCCGGTCATCGCCTACTACGATGAAGCCGCAGGGGAATGGTTCTTCCTCATAGGTGAGGTGGACCCAGACGCCGGAACGATAACTTTTTCAGTAGCGCATTTCACCACATACGCTCTGATGGGACCCTCAGCAACTCCGGCTGAGCAGGAGGGTATTCCCATATGGATCTGGATAGTGATAGGATTCGTCTACCTCCTGGCCCTGGTTCTAGTAATAGAGCTGTTGACACGTCGCCGCGCCACACCGGTTAAGGTCAAACCAGATGAGAACAGCTCGAAAGACAACGTTTAGATACACAGATCGCAGGGGCGGGTTTGAAACCCGCCCCTACACGAACTCCCCTATCCCCCTCTTTGGTAAAGAGGGGGAATAACAGGGGGCGTTCATCCCCCCAGCTATAAGAAACTTGACACACACCTATAAACGTGCTATTTATATATCACTTTGCAAACGCACTTTATGTTAATTTATACTTATTTAGAACCGAATACCCGGGGAACGCAGAAAGCATGATAGAATGTATCCACAACGCAGCGCGCTCCCTTTTTATTTTTAGGAGAAGCATATGAAGAACCGATTGATCTACGCCGCAGTGATAATCTGCATGATAATTTCCCTGGTATCGATAGCGGTAGCGGCGCCGGAGGTATCAACGCCTGCTGTTCAGGCATTACCACCATCGACAACACCAACTGTAACCCCAACAACAACACCGGCTCCAACGACATGGTATGTTGACGACAACGGGAGCCCGTGTCCCGACCCAGACTATCCCACTATCCAGCAGGCTATCGACGCAGCCAGACCGGGCGACACCATCATAGTCTGCGACGGCACTTATAATGAGCAACTCGATATACATACATCGTTGACCATCCTCTCCAACAACGGCGCCGGCAGCACCTTCATCGGGCAGTTCTCGTCCTATATAGCGAATATAGATATCACCGCCGACAGCGTGACCCTGGGCGGCACAGGCCACGGGTTCGATATCTACGGCTTTATAGATGTTGAAAGCTCCTATTTCAGCGATCCCATCACCGGCATCTCCATAGTGAACAACAAAATACACAATGACGGCACCTACAACGGCATAAGGTTCCTCAATAACGGGTGCGCTACAATCAGCGATAATACGATATCAGGAAATATCATATACGACAGCCACGACGGTATCCAGTTCAACAACTACCAGTCGGAATACGATATAAAGAACAACACCATAACGGGCAATAATATCTATTACTGCGGTAATGGCATCTCCTTCTACAACTACGACAGCGAAGGCGACGTATACAACAACACAGTTGACGGCAACAACATTCACGACTGCGACGACGATGGCATCCTGTTTGACAACAGCCACTTTGCCGACGATACCTTATGGGGCAACATCCGCAACAACACCATACAGACAAACTCCATATCTTATTGCAAACAAGGCATAGATTTCATCGACGACGGCTACGACCGCAGTGACATCTCCTACAATACCGTTACGGGCAACGCGATCCATGACTGTGCCAAAGGCATAAGAATATATGGTTGTGGATTCTTCTCATATATATATGAAAACACCATATCTAACAACGAGATCTGGTACTGCGACGAGGATGAGGCGAGTATCGGCATCTACATTGAAGTCAACAGCTTGTTTTACCTGAACACGGTGCAGAACAACGAGGTCTACCACTGCACAAACGGCATAGCGCTGGCAAGCTATGACGGAGCAAGCTACCACAACATCGTCTCAGACAACGAGATATGGGACTGCTATTACACGGGCATCTCGCTCTACGCCGAGGACTACAGCCGGGTGACATACAACCTCGTCACGGGCAACAATGTCAGTCAGTGCAACGGCGAGGAGAACTCAGCCGGCATCCGGCTGAACGTCCAAAGTTACGGCTACGTATCGCATAACACCGTGGACGGAAACACGGTCTACCAGTGCAAGAACGGCATCAGGGCCGACGCCTCCTATGGCGAACTCACCAGCAACACCATCTCCAACAACACCATTTATGACGGGGAATACCACGGCATATACCTGCACGCCTATAACGACGGCTACATAGCCGGGAGCACCATAGAAGGCAACACGGTCTACGGCTGGGGCGGCTCGGCAATACGCCTGAACGACGAATCCGCCACCACTATAGAAAACATCGATATACTGGATAACGTGCTCTACATCGGCACCACGGGCAACAACAACGGCATCGTGCTGTATTACTGCGACTACATAACCGTCCGCGGCAACGATATCCGCTACAGCGCCGGCCTCAGCGCCGGTTACGGTCTGTACATATATAATTCGGACAATATATCTGTGGAGGACAACACAATACAGTACAACAACGAAGGCATACAGATAACGTCCTCCGACTACGTCGACATCGTCAGAAACGACATACGCGATAATAATCCCGAAAACGACACGGGCATCAGGATAAATGCCTCATATAATATCAGCGCCTCCTGCAACAACATTGTTGGCAACGGGGACGGCATCTATCTGGAAGACGTGGCATCCCGCTGGATCGACGCCTGCAATAACTGGTGGGGCGACGCGGGAGGCCCCGGGGTTAACGGCAGCAACGGCATAGTGCTGAACGGCAACCCCTACGGCGTGGAGTACGACCCATGGCTCACCGCGGACGTCTCCCTGTGCACCTGCCCCGCCCCCGCGGCGCTCAACACGGAGGCTGTGCCCGCCGCCGTCTCGCTCTACGATATGATCACTGAATCAGATGGCTACTCCCTGGGCCCGGACTACACCGACCTTATAGTGGAGACAGAATGCCCGGACGCGGATGCCCCGTGCTGCCGGCCCGCGGCCACGGTGAACCTGAGCGCGTTCCTCATGGGCCTTCTGCCGGCGGACTTCGAGACAAACTACGTCTCGCAGTGGAGCGATATGGGGCAGTACTGGTGGGGCCAGTGGATAGATTACCTCAACGCTGTGCCCGTGGAAAACTGGGACGGGGACGAGGACACCTGCTTCCTGGACTACGAGCTCGATCTCGATGGGCTGCTCTTTGACGACTGGGATTACATCTACCACGGAAGCCTGGAAGACCTCTTTGAAATGGAATACAGGGGCGAGTATAACGGACGGGAACAGGTAGACACTATCATGGTGCGCCTCCTGGCGCAGGAGATGCACACGGGACTGCACCAGGTGCCGGTGACGCTGACCAACTGCAACGGCAGCGCCACGGTCTACGTGCCGCTGGTGGTGTCCGACTTCCAGCTGCCCCTGGCCGGCGCCGGCCAATACTGGGACTCGGAGGAGGAGGAATACTACTATGTTAATGACAGCTTCAACCTGCGCTCCACGCCGGTGACGCTGGACCCCGACTGGGACACGCTCACGGATATCATGGGCGACGGCATAGACGATATAGTGGCCTTCTGGTCCTGGAACGCCTCGCAGGGCAAGTGGGTTGAGCCCGGCCCCGCCACGGTGTTCGCGCCGCTGACCTCCTACTATATAATCATGGCCAACAACTCCACGGCCCAGATGCGGTTCGTGGTGGAGCGCGGCCTCACCGCCCCGCCCACGCGCAACCTGCCGGCGGGCTGGAACCTGGTTGCGCCGGCCCCACCCTACGAAGAATACGAGGACTGCTCCCCCTTCCCCTCCATAGACCCGTGGGATTCCCTGTACTCCGTGGGATGGACGCAGGCGGTGAACCCGGATGAAGACCTGTGGTATGAGGAGCACTTCTACTACGACGGGATAGAGCTGGACAAGGACCCGTACTGGAAGGAATTTGAACAGGAAGGCTGGGAAGCGCTTTGGGGAGACGAGCCCGATTACAATTACATAACCGCGGGCGGCGGCTTCTGGGCCTATATAGCGGCTCCGGACGTCCTGGCCGGCTACAGCTACACGCCCGTGCCGCTGGACGCGTTCAAATCATGGTGAAAAGTAAAAAATGCAACGATGCCGAAGGCATACTGAAATATACAGAGGCTGGATATGAAGAGAAGAATTTTTAGCACTGCACTGGCGATAACGATGCTGCTGTCCCTGGCGGCGGCCGTGGTGCCCGGGGCGCTCACGGCGCCCGTTGCGCTGGCCGCCGTAATTGACGTCTATTCCGGCGGCTCGATACAGGACGCCATAAACTCCGCCGCGCCGGGCGACACCATAGTGGTGCACGACGGCGATTACAATGGATGCATCACCATAGACAAGGCCCTGACCGTGATCTCTGAGAACGGCAACGGCTTCACGAAGATAACTTCAAACAGCGATTACTCATGCGTGCAGATAACAGCCAGCGGTGTCACCTTCGGCCAGCCGGGCCACGGTTTCGGTGTCTTCCCTCACCATCTGGGCACATTCGCCGGCATAATAGCCGAGAGCTACGCCGGCGACGCCTTCACCGGCATCACCATAGAGGGCAACTACGTGGAGGGCTTCGACTGCGGCATAAACCTGTACAACAACGACCCCGGCGGCACCGTCTCAGGGTGCGCCATCAGGGGCAACGAGGTCTATGGCTGCGATTACGGCATCACGCTGGACAGCGACGCCGGCGAGAACCACGGCAACACCGTGAGCAGCAACGAGGTTTATGACTGCGGGTACGGGATATCCCTGATAGCATATCTCGATACGGGCAGCGTGTACGGCAACACGCTGACGGACAATGAGGTCGATGACTGCGAGTACGGCATGTATTTCCAGTGCGGGAACGAAGGCGGCGATCCCGCAGGGGACGTCTACGATAACACCGTGAGCAGTAACGATATCACCGACTGCGAAGACGGTATTCATATATTCTGCGATGAGTCGGGCAACATGTATGAGAACACCGTGAGCAGTAACAACATCTACAACGTGGATGCTCGCGGGGACACCGGCATCTTTGTAGCGGCATGTAACGATGCGGATTTTTACGGAAACACGATAACGCTGAACACGCTCTACTACTGGTATGACGGCATCTACTTCAACGCCTACGACAGCGGCTATATCTACGACAACGAGATAACCGGCAACACGATACACGACTGCCGCGACGGTGTAAATTATATTGGCACGGGCATCTACGTGGAATCGGAACCGGAAGGCGAAAGCCCGGTGCACGGCAACACTATAGACAGCAATACGGTCTACGACTGCGACTACGGCATCTGGATGCAAGCCCGCGCCAGCGGACCCGACAGCGGCCAGCTGTACGATAACGCCGTAACCAATAATATAGTCTACGGCGAGGGCGCGCTCAGCGACTTTGCCGGCATCTACTTTCTCACAACATACGACGATGTCTGGGGCACCAGCGGCCACATACACGACTGCACGGTGCAGGGCAACGAGGTCTACGGCTGGCAGAAAGGCATACACCTGTGGAACATGGGGGCAACCACAATAGAGGACACCGGCATACTGGACAATATCCTCTACAACGGCTCCGCCGGCAACACATTAGGGATAGACATCTTCGGCTGCAACGATATAGCCGTACGCGGCAACGATATAGCTCACAGCGCCTTCCATGCGATATCTATCCATGCTTCTCAGGGCATCGCCGTCGGCGGGAACCTTATCCATGACAACGTTGTCTCCGCCGAAGACCTTATCTATATATTTGAGTCATCCGGCGTCTCCGTCTGCGGCAACGACATAAGGGACAACTCGGCCGGATACGACGCTATATATGTGCACGAGTCTTCGGACGTCACTATTAGCTGCAACAACATAGAGAACAACCGGGCCACATTATATGATCCTGACGAGTACGTCGGCCTTGATGTGGAAATTTCTACGGGCGTCAGCGCCGACGACAACTGGTGGGGCGCCGCGGACGGCCCGGCACCCGGCGGCTCCGGCGACGCGGTATACGGCAGCGTAACGGTGAACACCTGGCTCGGAGCGGAGATTAATTTCGACCGCTCCGGCGATATAATCGGCAGCGCCGCGGTGCCCGCCGCCGTATCGCTGTACGATGTCTACGATGTCTTCGGGATGTGGAACGAGCCTGAGGATTACTACGAGGGCGATTCCCTGGCCTCGCTGGGGCCCTCGTACACGGACATCATCGTTGAGGTCAACTGCAGCGATACCTGCGGCTTCCAGTACGCCACGGCCAACGTGAGCGCCCTGCTGCTGGACCTCCTGCCCGCGGACTTCCATGAGGAATACTACCTGGAATGGGACGGCGAGTCGCAGTACTTCTGGGACGAGTGGATGGACGACCTCAGCGCCGTTGCCATGGACTACTGCTCTCAAGATGGAATCTGTTACTTCGACTATGAGCTGTCGCTCGACGATCTCCTGTTCGAGAGAGAAGACGATTATCTGGACGAGTTCTTCCATAATGAATACGGGTTCGATGAACTGTATTACAACAGGCTCGGCACCCTGCTCTTCGAGGAGCTCAGGATGGGGCCGCACAAGGTGACGGTAACCGTGTACACCTGCTGGGACAGCTACACGGTGGACGTGCCCCTCTCCGTGGTGGACTTCCAGCTCCCGATGCAGGCGGGCTGGAACCTGCGCTCCACGCCTATAACGCTGGACGGGAACTACAGCACCTTCGGCAACATGACCGCGCTCAACGGGCTCTCCGGCCTGCAGGCCGTCTGGACCTACAACGCCACGTCCGGGCTCTGGGTTGAGCCGGGGCTTGCCGGCGTGATGGAGCCCCTGAGCGCCTACTATATAAAGATGAACGCGAGCGGCCAGCTCTGCTACATCGTGAACCGCGGCCTGACCGCGCCGCCAACCCGCGCGCTTGAGGCGGGCTGGAACCTGGTGGGCCCGGCCTCCCCGTTCGACTACGAATATCCTGAGGAATACGAGGATTACCCGTGGACGCTACCCTTCAACTCCATGCTGCCGTGGGACGCGCTGTTCTCCGCCAGGTACGCGCCGGGCGGCCTGGCCGGCTGGTCCATAGCCATGAACCCGCCCGAGGAGCTGGAATACACCGAGCGCTTCTACTACAACGGCAGCGAGCTGGACAAAGAGCCCTACCTGAAACATTTCGAACAGAAGGGCTGGGTGGCCTTCTCAAACGAGGAGTGGAGCGGGGGCGATGTGTACCTGACGGCCGGGGGCGGCTTCTGGGTCTTCATGGAGAACGCCGCCGATCTGGCGGGGTTCAGCTACACGCCGTACCCGTGGAACATGTGGTACTACTATCGCTATATAGACTGATATCCCGGGCTGGAAATAAAGTGACAGGGGCATAGCTATGAAGAAGAGATTGATAAACATAACGATAATGGCGATCCTGCTGCTCTCGCTGGCGGGAGGGCTGGCGACCACGGTCCTGACGGCGCCCGCGGCGCTGGCGGCCACCACGCATGTGTATTCCGGCCAGTCGATACAGGCTGCCATAGATGCCGCCACGGCGGGCGACACGATTGTAGTGCACAACGGAGCATATAACGAGAACCTTACCATCGACAAATCCCTGACCCTGATATCCGACAACGGCTCCGCGGTTACCACCATAAGTTCCGCCGGCGGCAACACCATCTTGATCGATGCCAGCAACGTGACCGTCGGCACGGCAGGGCACGGCTTCACCGTGACAGGCGGCCAACCCTGCATCGGCATGTTCCCGGACGACGGCACAGAGATGACCGGCGTATCCATAGTCGGCAACGTGATACACGACTTCGAGGGTGCCGCCATAGAATTTATCTTTGAGGGCGACGGCACCTACGCCTTCCACAACAATGCTATAACGGACAACCTGATTTATAATTGCTTTACTGGCATCTGGCTGGAGAATGACGGGTACCACAGCGACGGCGACATGTATGAGAACGTGATCACGGGCAATACCATCCATGACTATCTTGAAACAGGCATCTCTCTGGTAAACAACGGCAACAACGATTACACTGGCGCCATCCGCAGCAACAACATCTCGGCCAACGCTGTGTACAATACCTCGGGTGATGGCGAGGGCGGCGGCGGATTCGGCATCATGTTAGTGAACAACCAGTACTACAGCACCGGCATTTCGGACAATGTCATATCGGGCAACGAGGTCTACAACTGCTCCGACACCGGCATCTGTCTGTTCAGCTGGACCTCATCGGGCAATATATCGGACAATAACATCGCTGATAACACCGTCTACGATTGCAATACAGGCATCGAGATGCTCGAATCCGGTTCCGACGGCGAGATATGCCAGAACACCATAGCGGACAACGACGTCTCCGCCTGCGATTACTGCATCGACCTGTACAGCGAGACGGCCACCAGCATCCACGGCAACACCATAAGCGGCAACACGGTGCACGACTTCCCGGGAGACGGCATATGCCTTGAAAGCGACGGCGGCCACGTGTACGGCAACGGCGTGACGGGCAACACCGTGTACAACAGCGCGCAGGGGTGCGGGATACTCCTGATCGCCCAAGATAACGGCAACACGTCGGATAACACCGTCAGCGGCAACACGGTCTACCAGGAAACATATACCCCTGACAGCGGCAGCTGCGGAGGCATATATCTAGGGGCATTTAGCGGCGGAGTGATACAGAACTGCGCCATAGAGGGCAACACAGTCTATGGATGGTACGAGGGGATATATCTTGACGGTTTTTCGAGGGATACCATGTCGTACATAGACATACTGGACAACACCCTGCACGACGGGGCGGGGACGGGCAACGACGGCGGGATATCAGTAGATTATAGCTCCTATATTACCATCCATGGCAACGACATAGCCTACACCTATGATTACGGGATACAAGTCATCTCATTGGATTACATAGATATCAGCGGCAACCTGGTCCACGATAATTACTATGGTATTGATAATCACGGCACAATTCACATCTCCGGTTCAGACTACGTCATCATCTGCGGCAACGATATCAGGGACAACGAAGCTTTATATTCGGCGATATATGTCGCAATATCCAGGACTGTAACGGTCAACTGCAACAATATAGAGGACAACTGGAGTTACTATTATAGTACATCTCATGGCTATGACAGTAACGCAGGGATAAGCACATCGATGGCGTTCAATATCGTGAACGCGGACGGCAACTGGTGGGGCGACCCCAGCGGCCCGTATTATCCCCCTTTCCATTACGGCGGGGGCGATGGGGCATATGAAGACGTATATATCGACGTGCCCAATAACGACTGGCTCACAGAGGAGCTGGCTCCCCTCTCCGACCCGGGCATAGTCACCGCCGCGGTGCCGGCCGCCATATCACTTGACGACTTGCTGTTCTACGGGGGGGAATACTACGCGGAGCGCAACGATGATTACAACACCGGCCCTTCCTACACCGACCTCATAGTGGAGGACAGCGGGTACATGCATTGCTGTGAAGATGCAAATGTATACGTCAACATCAGCGCACTGCTCCTAGCCCTGCTGCCCGCGGACTTCCAGACGAGTTACGTGGACACATGGGATGCGGGGACTCAGTCAACCTGGTCCGACTGGATAGACTCCCTCCGCGAGGTATACATGGAGGACACGGGATATAATTTCTGGGACTACGAGCTGTCCCTGACGCATCTGCTGTTCTACGACGGGGCAGAGACCGCCCTGCATGACTTCTTCCAGTACGAGGGCGGCGATGATGACTGGGCCAGCCTGATACAAGAGGAGATGCGGCTAGGCGACTTCCAGGTGCCGGTTCACATACAGACGGACTGCTTCGCGGATATAATCGCCTACATACCGCTGACCATAGTGGACTACCAGCTGCCGCTGCAGAGCGGCTGGAACCTGAGGTCCGCGCCGGCCGCGCTTGACACGGACTGGGACACCTGGGGCGAGATAGCGGCCGCGGGGGACGGGCTTCCCGGGCTGGAGGCCGTCTGGACCTACAACGCCTCCACCGGGCTCTGGGAGGAGCCGGGCATGGGCGGCGCGGTGAGCCCGCTAAGCGCCTACTTTATCAAGATGAGCGGGGAGGACCAGATGGGGTTCATCATCAGCCGCGAGGCGACCGCGGCGCCAACCCACCAGCTCTACGCCGGGTGGAACCTGGTGGCTCCGGCGCCGGAGGCGGACTACGAGCCATCAGAGGAGCCGTGGTGCTCCTACTACAACGTCCCGTTCCCGGAGATGTGGGTCTACGACGCGCTGGATTCGGTGGAGCTGGCTGCCGGCGGCCTGCCGGGGTGGCAGACGGCGATACAATCGCCGGTGTACATCGACTATAACGAGGATTTCTACTATGTCCACTCCGACCCGGACTACGACCCCATCAACCTGTGCCAAGACCCGACCAACAAGCCGGAATACCACAAATACTTCTGGCAAGGTGCCTGGACGGCACTGAGCAGCGGGACGTGGTGGGGCGAAGCAGCATGCGACCCCATGCTGCTGCCGGGCGGGGGCTACTGGCTCTACATGACCAACCCGGCCGTCCTGGAGGGGTACAGCACCACGCCGTACTACTGGTGGGATAATATCGAATGGTACGACGACTGATAGATATGAAGTTTGAATATATAACCCATTTACATGCCGTGATATAGGAGTTAGCTATGACCAGGATGAAGATTATCTCTAAAGTGATGAGCGCGGCCCTGCTGCTGGCGCTGGTGCTGGCCGCAGTCCTGCCGGCGGTGGCGCTGGCCGAGCCGCAGATGCCGCACGGGTTCTACGGCACGGTTACAACTCTGGACTCGAGCCCAGCCCCCGTGGGGACCGTGGTAACGGCAAGGCTCACGCCGGACACCAGCGGAGAGGTTCTGGGGAGCTGGACGGTGAGCGTGGCCGGCATATACGGCGACCACCCCTGGCAACACCTGCTGGTGCAGGACATCGACGGCATAGCCCCGGGCGCCATCATATATTTCTTCATCGACGGCACCCGCGCCATACAGACCGCAGCGTTTTCCAGCGGCACGGTAACGGAGTTGAACCTGACCCCACCCCAGCCGCACCGTTTCTACGGCACGGTGCAGGTGCGTACTTCTGCAGGGGGTGCGCTGGGCCCAGCGCCGGTGGGCACAGTGATCACCGCATGGGCCAACGGCGTTCAGAGGGGGAGCTGGACCGTTACCTCAGCAGGCATATACGGCAACAGTCCCTCAGCGTACCTTACTGTGATAGGCGACATACCGGAGGGCTCTACCATAATCTTCATGATAAATCCGTACGCAGCCTCCCAGACCTCCCAATTCGCGTCCGGCCAGGTTACCAATCTGAACCTGACCTTTAACCTGTACGGCTTTATCGCCACTCCAACACCCACGGCTACAACCGCGCCTACCGCCACTGCTGCGCCAACCACGCCTCCCACAACCGCGCCTACCGCAACCGCCGCGCCAACCACGCCTCCTACAACAGGTCCCACCGGCACAGCCGGTCCAACCGGCACGCCGGGACCTACCGGCACACCCGGCCCAACTGGCACAGCCGGCCCGACAGGCACGCCCGGCCCTACCGGCACGGCAGGACCCACGGGCACGCCCGGTCCAACCGCCACGCCACCACCCGGCAGCCAGAGCTTCACCGTAGGCTTCTGGGATAACCCCAGCGGCGGCTCGGGCTACATAGGCGGCGACGGCGTAGTGCAGGCCGCTGTCACGGGCCATTCCGGAGACAGCACGGTATCAATAGATATACCGGCGGGGACGGAGGTCCTTGATTCCTCCGGCCAGCCCGTGGACGATATAACCATCAATCTGGAAACGAGCGTTCCGCCCGTTCCCGAGGGCTATTTCCTGATAGAGGCCTTTGATTTCGGCCCGGACGGCACTACCTTCTCTCCATCCATGACGATAACGATACATTATGATTTGAGCCAGCTGCCGGCGGGACAGCAGCCGGTGATCGCATATTACACTGAGAGCGAGGGCTGGGTGTTCGTTACAGGCGATGTGGACACTATCAACGGCACAATCACGTTCCATGTTGAGCATTTCACCACCTTTGCGGTGATGGGCCAAGGCGCCGCACCAGCGGCCAGCGGAGCGGTCATTGCATGGTGGGTCTGGTTAGTAATAGGTTTAATCGCGCTTTCCGTTGTGTTGCTGGTTGTCTTGCTGCTGAGGCGCCGCTCCACCCCGGTTGTGGTTAAATCAGATGATTCTGACCAGCAGGACGACACCTTCTAGCTAAGCTTCGAACAGAAATTAGAGCGCCTTGCTTGTATGCAAGGCGCTTTTTTTCTTCACCACTCATTTGTTACTATCCGCACCCGCTGCACATTTCGCCGCTATGTAGCCGAATACCATGGAGATGCCAATAGTGGCCCCCGCCCCCGGATACATATTCCCCGTAATTGCGTCGGCGCAGTTGCCTGCCGCATACAATCCGGCGATGGGAGAGCCGTCCGCGCGCAGGACACGGGCGCTGGCATCCGTCCTGAGCCCACCGTGTGGCGCTCAACCCGGACAGCCCGCAGTACTGGGACAACTACACCGTAGAGATGATCGCAAAGGTCTTCCCCATGTTCCCCCTGACGCTGGACGGCCTGGACATGGCCGTGCAGAAACTGGTGGTAAAAAGATAAAACCGTAGGGGCGATTCATGAATCGCCCACGTCATTACGGTAAATATAATGACAAAAGAACAAAATTCAGAAAGACTCAATCGCCAATCCAGCCGGTTAAAGGATTACGATTATTCACAGCCTGGAGCCTATTTTATAACGATCTGCACCAAGAACAAAGAGAGTTTATTCGGCGAAATCGTAGACGGCGAGATGGTATTAAATAGATTTGGGATAATCGTCAACGAAGAATGGTTGAGAACACCGGAATTACGGGGGAATGTCGAAATCGATACGTATACAATTATGCCGAATCATTTTCATGGCATTATCGTTATCAATCAGGGTAGGGGCGTATTGTGCAATACGCCCCTACGGGAACGCTACGTTCACCGTCACAAACCATCGGCGCCATTGTTCGCGGGTTCAAATCCGCCTCGGCCAAACGCATCAACCAGCTACGCGATACGCCGGGCGCACGCGTCTGGCAACGCAACTACTACGAACACGTGATACGGAACGACGACGATTTAAACCAGCTAAGAGAATACATTACACAGAACCCTTTGCAATGGGAACTGGACGAGGAAAACCTTGTGGTAAAACGGTAGCATCCCCGCCTTTAGTGCAGGCTGTAGGAGATAGAGTGTGGTTACGGTTAATGATGAAAAGATAGTTATTATGCCATTATACAGAGGGTAATGTCTTGCCTCATTCTTGACATGCGGTTGACCCCTAATATATTATTCTAGAACTATTTGGATAACATCCGCGTTGGTTTTGCCTTTAGTTTCTTTGCCTTGAGGAAACTGATGAACGACCTTAACTTAAATCCTGATAAGCAGAAGAGAAAACCTGACGTTAAGAAACCCATCATCTTATATATCTGCTTGGTAGTAGTCGGTTTTGTGCTGATTGTTTTGGCACATTTCTATAAATTTTCTTCCTCGCAGTCAATTTTACTGATAGTAGTAGGGAGTTTTTGTTGTATTGGTGCCAATATTTTAATGCTTGTGCGCATCTGGCCTTTGATAATGAGTTATCAACGACTGAGTTTAAGTCGCCGATTAAAAGTCTATTTTATAAGCATTGTCATCATGGCAGCACTCATTATAGTATGGAGTATCTGTCTACATTCGATTGACCTTTTCGCGGTAATCGTAGCCATAGTCTTTACTATCTTCTACCCTCTCGGAGTGCTGGCAGAAAGAAAATGGGATAAGCAACCGATTCTCCCGAACAACAAGTTTAGGTCCCACTTGATATGGACAATTGTCTCAATCCTTGTGCTTTCATTTATTGCAGGTGTAATCTTGCACTTCTTTGTCTATTAGACATGCTTGTTAAGAAAGGTTCTTTTCTTATACTCCCCAACCTTACTTGCCACCCGCCGCATGCCTCGCCGCTATGTAGCCGAAGACCATAGAGATACCGATGGTAGCCCCCGCCCCCGGATACATGTTCCCCGTAATCGCGTCGGCGCAGTTGCCCGCAGCGTAGAGACCTCCGATCGGGGAGCCGTCCGCGCGCAGGACGCGCGCATTTGCGTCCGTCCTCAAACCGCCGTTGGTGCCAATATCGCCGGGCCAGAGCTCAACGGCGTAGTATGGCGATGTATTGATAGCGCCCAGGCATGGGTTGGGCTTGGCCGCGGGGTCGCCGAAGTAGCGGTCGGAGGGGCTCTCCCCCTTGTAGAAATCGGCGTCTTTACCCTTTGCCGCGTACTCGTTGAAGCGGCGCAGCTCGTCCGCGAGACCGGCCGCATCGATGCCGCATTTCCCGGCCAGCTCCTCGATGGTATTGCCGGTTTTGACATAGCCGTTCTCGATGAACTTCTTTGGGGTATAGCCCGGTATCATAGGGCTTAACGGATATTTGCTGCGGAAACGCTTATCGACGATTAAATAAGCTGGTATGGAGCATTCTGTTTTCGCATGGTCTGCATATTGTGCCTTGACGATATCGGTGAAGGGGGCGGCCTCATTGGTGAAGCGCTTGCCTTTCTTGTTCACGATTATGGAGCCGGGGAGCGAACGCTCTACCAGTATCATCATGGGCAGCGGTGCTCCGGGAACTATGGCGGTGGGAATCCACCAGGCGTCCTCCATCGGGCCCAGCGCGGCCCCGGCCTCGAGCCCCATGCTTATGGCGTCGCCGGTATTCTCGGGACAGGCCACCGTCCACTTGTCGCTGATTGGCTTTCGATTGTACTTATCCCGCATGGCCTTATTGCACGGGTAGTCGCCGGCAGCCAGTATCACAGCCTTCTCCGCCTTTATCGTCACCGGCTTCCCCTCCCGCTCGGCCTCGACCCCGACGACGCGCCCGCCCTCGACGATAAGCTTTTTCGCTGCGGTATTGAGCCACAGCGGCACACCACGCTCGGCCAGCGACAGGCGCAGGCGTCCTATGGCGGCGTTGCCCATGTTCAGGCGCGTATCCGTCTTGGAGAAAGTGCGCATCGGGTTCAGCGCGTAGAAGGCGATGTTTTTGAAGGCGGCTTTGCGGCCGCGCATCGATGTATCCAGCAGGACATGAGCATCGTAGAGGCTGACCATGATGCGCCCGAAGACCAGCACCTGCGGGTGCAGGCCGCGCATCTGGCCGCGCATCTTGCCCAGCTTCCAGCCGTTGAAGGGCAGGGGCTGTATGGTACGGCCGCCCTGGGCCTTGGCGCCGGGGGCTTCGGTATAGAAATCGGAGCTGCCGTGCACTACGCTGTAACGCGCGTGGCTGTGCTCCTCCAGCCATTTAACGACCATTGGAGCGGTCTCAACATATGCGCGTAGGCGATCTTCGAGAACTTTGCCGCCCGTTATCGACTTGAGGTAGGCCAGCCCCTCCTCGGCCGAGTCCGCGATGCCCTCCTTCTTCATGAGGTGGTTGTTCGGCACCCACATGGCGCCGCCGGACATGGCCGTGGAGCCGCCGTAGACCGAGCCTTTCTCGATGATGAGAGCCTCGCACTCCAGGTCGCTGGCGGCCAGCGCCGCGACCATGCCGCCGCCACCCGAGCCAACGACCAGGATATCAGTGGTGTGATCCCATTCCTGCGCCATAGCCGAACCTCCATGCGAAAAATCGTAGGGGCACGGCATGCCGTGCCCCTACATATCATCAAATTAAATGGCGATCATCCCAATCCGTAGACCACAGCATTGGCCTCGCGCATGGCCTTGTCGATGAGGCCCAGCCCGGATACATCGCCTACGGTGAAGGCCGCGGGCACGAACCCCTTGCAGGCCTCGTAGAGCTCGGCCTTGGGATCGATGGTGCCGGCGATGAGCACCGTATCGGCCGGTATCATGTGCTCGCTGTCGCCGGTCTGCGGTTTGAACCACACCCCCTCCTTTGTAATCCTCGTGACATCGCACAGGGTATGCATGCTGATGCCCAACTCGCGCATGCGCTCGATGTGCTCGGCGCGCCGTTTGTCCCCGATCTCGGGCGCCAGCACCTCGGTGGAATCGATGACCGATACGGTGCGCCCGCGCTGCGCGATGAACTCGGCCGACTCGATGGCTGCCAGGTCGGCCCCCACGACCGCGACCCTGTTGCCGATCATGGGCAGCCAGGACTGCGTCATGTTCTGGATGCGCTCCGGCGTTATCAGCCGCTGCATGAGCCCGCCGCCGAGCCCGAGCCCGACCTTCATCCAGGCCGGCACCTTCCCGGCGCCATCCTTGGGCACCTCTCCGTACATCATCTTGTGCAGCATGCTGCCGGTAATCACATGAGGCAGTTCCGCGCCCTCAATCTGCGGCACTACGACCTTTCCGCCGCTGGCGTCGATGAGCACATCGGGCTTCTCGCGTTTCACCATATCAGGTGTAACCTCGACCCCTAACTTTATGTCAATATGCAGCTTCTTGAGCTGTGTCATGAGATAGTCCAGCAATGTCTCGTTATCCGGGTGCACCGTGCAGGCGGTGACCAGCGCACCGCCCAGGCGCTTGTGCCTGTCGTAAAGCGTGACCTTGTGCCCGCGCGCGGTCGCTACCCGCGCCGCCTCCATGCCGCCGGGGCCTGCCCCCACGATCATTATCTTCTTCGGGTTAGCTGTCACGCCGTCGATGGGCCACTCCTCCTCCTTGCCCATGCGCGCGTTGACGGCGCAGTGCACATCCTCCAGCTTCATCAGCGAGTCCACACAGGTGAGGCAGCGCACGCAGTGGCGGATATCGTCAAGACGGTCCTCCATTATCTTCTTGGTCAGCTCAGGGTCGGCCAGGAACGGGCGCCCCATGACCACGGCGTCGCACCACCCATTGCGCAGCAGCTCCTCGGCGTATACAGGGTCGTGGATGCAGCCCACCGGCATCACGGGAACGGAGACAACCTCCTTGATGGCCCGCGCCGCCGGCACGTTGAAGCCGCACTTGTAGTTGGTGCCGGCTATGATCTGGTCGACGAGCGAGGTTATGACGCCGCCGGAGACATGGAAGCAGTCCACACCCGCCGCCTCCAGGAGGGGCGCGATGCGCTGTGTATCCGTCATATCGCGGCCGGTGGTAGCGCCGCCGATAGTCTCATCGCCGGAGATGCGCACCGTCATCGGGAAGTCTCTGCCGACTACCTCCCTGATGCGCTTGATGGTATCCAGCGACAGCTTCACCCGTCCTTCGACGGTATGCCCGACGTAAGGCCCCTCCTCGCGCTTGTTGCGCAGCGGCGAGAGGAATGAGCCCAGTAAACAATAGTTATGAGCCATGTGCACTTCGATGCCGTCGTAGCCGGCCTCGCGCGCCCGCCGCGCCGCCTGTGCGAACATCTCGATAAGCTCAGGAAGCTCTTCATCTTTCAGTTCGCGGCAGACCTGACCCGTGGACTCTGAGCGGTTCACGGAGGGCCCGATGCAGGGATGGCCCTCAAGGAAGGGAGCAAGGGACTCGGGGCCGGGGTGCGTCAGCTGGGGGATTATCTTGGCGCCGCACTTGTGCACGGCATCCGTCAGGCGCTTGTGTTTCTCTATCTGGAAATCGCTGTGCAGTCCCACCGACAGCGGCTGGTACCTGTGTCTGGAATCCACCGAGTTCATCTCGGTGACGATGAGACCGATGCCGTTCCTGGCACGGTCCACCCAGTATGATATCTGCCTGTCCGACGGCGTCTCGTCCGGGTTGGCCCAGACCAGTGTCATCGGCGACATGACGAGGCGGTTCTTGATCTCGATAGAGCCGAATTTCCACGGCGACATCAGCATGCTTAACCTCGGCCCCTGGCCCGCCCTCTTCGCTTCCGGCTGAGCCGCAGCGCTTTGCACCGGATGACCGCGGCTCTCTTTTTGTGAAACTCGACCTTCGGCTTTTGGGGGTTGCGGGGCCGCGGCGGCGGATCCTTGAAATTCGGTAAATTCAGCCATCCTGTTGCAGAAGTCTATCGTCGGCTGGCTCGGTTTATAAGCCTGCAACGGGATCAGTTTTGTCAGTTTGCCGGACAGCTTTATATGACGCTTGATGTATCCGCGCATGCCAACGGACCAGTCGTTCAGAACCAGTATCTTGTAGGCATATTCGGCGGGCATGGACATATCAACGTCGGCACCTTCGACGAAGCCCCTCTGAATTATGCCCCTGTTCATGCACATCTTGACCTCTCCTCTTACAGTCCTCACGGTGAGGTTCACCGTAACGCTGGTCAGGGAGTCCGGCATCTGCAGCTCGCCAGCGGTTTTATAGGCCTCGGATACTTTGCTGAACCACTCGTCTGACAGAAATTCAACCATCATATCCCTCCTCAAACCATTGACTAATTAGCACCAACTGGGAAATAATGTACATCACATTGAGCGAATAGAGATGACCGCTATATTTTCCATGGTCTCCATTCCCCAGTCAAGGGGCCCAAAACGTTTATAATTCTCCCCCGAGGGGACGGCAGAGGTCGACTCGACGTACTGCTCAAGGGCGAGATGGCTTCATTCCTGCTTCATAAAAGGGAAGTCCAGAGAGAGCACCCTCTGGCGGGGGTTTGGGGGTGTCCCCCAATTCTCGATAAGTCCCCCATACGTTGGGGGACTACTAGGGGGTTCGGTTATTGTTTCCCCCTTACAGGGGGATATTAGGGGGTTGAGCCCCTTTCATTAACAAGAATTTGAGGAGTGTGCATATGGACAGGAACAAGATAATCGCGCTGGTGGATACATCGCCGGAGCTCGTGGGCAAGCACGACCGCGAGGGCTGGCTCAACCTCTTTTCAACGAATGCAATCGTGCAGGACCCTGTCGGTGCGGGTCTCAACCGCAAGGGCAAGGACATGCGCAAGGGGAAGGACGCCCTGGGCCGCTTCTACGATATCTTCATCGGCCCCAACAAAATCGTGTTCGATGTACACCAGGACATCGTCATCGGCGACGAGATGATGCGCGAGGTCTCGATAAACACGACTCTGCCCAACGGCGCCGTCACCATAGTGCACTGCTTCCTCATCTACAAGATCGTCGAGGAGGGCGGCCAGCTTAAGATAGAGGGCCTGCGCGCGCACTGGGATTTCGGCAAGAACGCTATCTCTCTGATGAAGAACAACGGCTTCAAGGGCATGACCGGATCAACCGTCCAGTTCTACACCATGATCAGGGTGCAGGGCATCAAGCGCATCATCGAGTATATGGGAGCCATGTACAAGGGCATCCTCAAGAAGGGCATTAAGGCCGCCAATGTCTTTGCCGCCGCCGTCAACAATAAGGACGAAGCCGCTTTCGCCAAGCTGTTCGACTCAGGCGCCACGATAGAGTTCCCCGTAGGCAGCAAACCTGCAACCGCGGGCGACTTCCTCAAGGGGGCCGGCAAGGACGTGAAGCTGGAGCTCAAGAGCCTGCGCTCCGGGGGTTGGTTCACCTCTGGGGCCGTCGATGCAACCATGGGCGGTAGCTCAAAGCACGGGGCGGTCTTCTTCGAGTTCAGTCCCAAGACTAAAAAGCTAATCAACGCCCGGTTTTTCTGGAATTAGATTATTACCTTCGTACTATACATATAGCACAACCAGTATACTATAGTACTCTTTCGTTAAGCTTAATTTTCTAATTTTATGTGATTTTATATTGACAATATAAAACTTTAGTATTATAATCACCGAACTATGTAGAAAAAACTTACAATTACCGGGTTAATATATCGATAATTGATATAGCATTTCGAAGGGAGATGGTCGATATGAGAAAGATACAGTACATATCAGCGATATTAACCATAGTGACCATGCTAGCTGCATTGCTGTACCCATTGTCGATAAATCTATCTTCATATGCAGACAGCTCCGCTAATAATGTGGGTAATCTCAACTGTGATATCAATGGCGATGGAGCGGTCAATATCCTTGATTTAACAACACTGAAACTTATTCTCCTCGGCGAAATGCAATATAAAGGAACCAGCGACATCGATGGCAACGGCGTGCTGAACAACAACGACCATGAAGCCCTGCTCAACTCCTTCTTTGGGAAATCATCTTCATCGTATGGTGGAGGAGGCGGCGGGGGTGGAGGCGGTGGCGGTGGAGGCTCTATTCCAGATCAGATAGTTACCTTCCCCGACCCAAATCTGGAGCAGGTCATACGTGATGAGATAACCAAACCCTCCGGTGATATCTACAGATCAGACCTTCTCCCTATCTGCTATCTGAACGAAGCAGATGAACGCGGTATTCAAGATCTTTCCGGCATCGATTTTTGCTCAAATCTAATAAGGCTTGAGACTTCCGGCAATCAGATATGCGACATCGGACCACTTGCGGGCTTCGACCGCGACCTTGAGTTTCTCTACCTCGACCATAATAACATCAGTGACCTTTCGCCTTTGGCCGGACTCACCAATCTTTGGTGGCTGACACTCGGTTACAACGAGATCAGCAATATCGGACCTCTGTCAAGCCTTCACAGGCTTAATTGGCTGGAACTGAACAACAATCAAATAGTAAATATCCACTCTTTGGCATCGCTCCAGAACCTTGAATATCTATGGCTTGATTACAATCAAATAAGCGATATAGGGGCTGTATCCCACCTTCATAATCTCGACGAGCTGGGGTTAAGCAACAACTGTATTGCTGACCTCTCTCCGCTATCGAGCCTTGCACCGGACCATTTGTTGTGGCTCTTCCTATCGAACAACGATATCAGCGACCTGTCTCCATTAGCCTCGGTGACGAGGCTTGAAATCCTCGACCTGGCAAACAACGGGATAAGTGATCTGACATCGCTGTCCGGCTTGACCAATTTGTTCGAGCTCTACCTTGGCGGTAACCAGATAACCGACATACAGCCGCTTGTGAACAACTCCGGATTCGACTGGTCGGCAGCTAAAGATCACATGTACATAGACCTGAGATGCAACCCGCTGAATGATATATCTATAAACACTTATATCCCAGAACTTATCGCCCGTGGCGTAACTGTAGACTATGGTTGTATACCCACACCTACTCCAGTATGTGATGTTGAGCCAATGGTAGCAGCAGGCGAGTATCATACCGTTGGGCTCAAGTCAGACGGCACCGCTGTCGCTGTGGGATATAACACCCACGGAGAATGCGACGTGAGCGGCTGGACGAACATCATCCAGGTGTCAGCTGGCAGGCAGTATGCCGTGGGGCTCAAGTCGGACGGCACCGTGGTCGCTGTGGGAGATAATACCTACGGGCAGTGCAACGTGGGCGGCTGGAATCTGGTGGCATGTATCACTCCTACACCTACGCCTACCCCAACACCTATACCGCCTACCCTTACCCCTACTCCTACACCAACTCCTACTCCCACACCAACACCGACGCCTACACCCTGCTCACCACCAAACACGCCGTCGATACGATTATTTGTAGAGCCAGTGACTTCTCCTACCGACCAGCTCACACAAACCATCTTCGTATGGTGGATGTATGACAACGTGACCATCAGCTGCGAGTCTGGTACCTTCGCCGCAATTCCCGGCCCACTTCCAAGACAGATGATAAACATAAGCCTCCTACCCAACACAACTCATCACTTGACAGTTACAGCTCCCGTGCCGCCCATAATAGTTGGAAACTGTAGCTACCCAGGATACCATTACCAACTATCCCTAATTATCGTTCAGCAATCCAACCCCACTCCTACACCTACACCTACACCTACTTGTCTTCCATGCGTAGTGACAGCAAGCGGGGTCGTTCTGGATGCAGTCCTCTCATTCCCAATACAAAACGCATCGGTTCATCTGTATAATTCTGAAAATTCCACGACTACATGGACCGGCCAAGACGGCGCCTTTAGTGCTTATCTCCCTGTTTGCCACAATTGCTCCGGCACCGTCGAGATATCGGCTGTTGGATATTACCCCTTTACGGGGGAAGCACGCGAAGACATGGGGGTGATGCTCTTCTCTGTTCCACCGCCAACGCCCACACCCACACCCACTCCTACACCTTCGCCGACACCTACGGTGACGCCGGCCCCTTGTGGAGATTGGTTTTGTGACAACGGTAGTTGGGTAGGTGGCTGCTGTGACGATAATAAAAATGGGCAATACGAACAAAACGAATGTGACGGTCTCGGCTGGCAGATATGGACAGGACAAATCTCATGGCAACAAGCTTGTGCCACACCTACTCCGACGCCTACACCATAGCCTCCCTCAAACGTAGGATGAAGCAACTTTAAAACAGCGGCTTTGCCAGAGTGTTAGCTTAAAGAATTTGGATAAATACATTATTAATAAATGTTAATGTTCAGTGGTCTTTTATCGCCAAGACAAATCCAATTAAAGTTCCGTTCTGCATCTGAATTTCTTATTAGCTTGAGGATAAAATCTGACGCCTATTGAACTTGTTCTCTCGATACTTTCGGCTAATAACAGCTGGAGATGTTGGGCAGGTCCGGGTTCGATCGCCGCATGGCCTCAAGATTCGCATATATCTTCTCATTTTCGGCAACGTAGTCTGCGAATGACACCTTCTGCGCCGCGGGCTTCCTGACCCACTTTTTAGTGATCCAGCTGGTGATGGCGCTAGACGTCGCGAAAAGCTCTGTGGGATCGATACGCAGCACCTGATTATCGTTGATGGAGATGAGCCCCTCGTAATGCTTGCTGAAATCGGCATCGTTGGTGATGATGCCCACCCCGGCGCACAGTGCCTCCATAGCCAGGTTTGATACTGGCGAATGGGGCGCCGGCTTTTCAAAGAAGAACAGCGCGTCGACCTTGCTCAGGAAGCGCGGCATCTCCCACGGCGCCATGAACCCCGGCCAGGCATACTCGCTGATAGTGTTCTTACCCAGCGATTTTTGTATCTCGGGCAAGCCGATGCCCTGACACACACAGGTGCAGTCGTACCTATCGACAAGGTTATGCATATGGTCAGAGATGTAGCGCAGGCTCTTTCGCTCCCAGTAGTAGTTTATCTTGCCAACGTACGCAAGGTGTTTACGATCCTTGCCGGAATAAGGTATGGCGAAGGACTCGGTATCGACGACATACGGCAACTGGACATGTGTGTTGTTGTTGAGCGGCTTGAAGACACCGGAATAGCGCGCGTCTGTTATCACCGCATCGGCAGATTTAACCGTTCCCTGCAGCAGGGAGCTGAAGACGCCCTTCTTGAAGAAGTCTTCCACATCCGCTAGCCCATGGCGCACCACATGTTTCACCCCAGTGATGCACCTGGCTGTATGACCCACCATGCCGTAAGGCGCGAGATAGCTCGTATCTAACACTTCGATGTTATGTTTCTTGATCACATCGAGTGTCAGATCAAGCAGCGCCAGCGACTGCTCATCGGATTCCGGTATGTGCCAGGGAATCTCACACGAGGGTCGATGAACGAAAAGGTTCGACAGCTTCTCGGCAGGCTTGCTCTCTCCCTGACAAGCGTATTCACGGCCGGCATCAGGCCTGTCCGCGATGATGTGGACCTCGTAGCCCCTCCTGGCCAAACCGCGGGCCAGCCAATAGGTCCTGGAGGCATTGCCGCCCTCCAAAGGAAAATACTTGCCGAGAAACGCGATTTTTCCGGACATTCCAGCCTACTCCCCCGTTCCTGTGAAGTGCGCTATCCCATGAAGATCTGAACGATGTAGATAGCCCCATCCTTGACCACGCAGCCGATGCCGGTGTTTGTATAGGCCGGGTTCAGGATGTTCCTCTTGTGGCCTTCTGATCTCATCCAGCCGTCAAATATGTTCCTGATGACGCGTCTGCTGTAGACCTTGGCAGGATACTTGCAGCAGTTCTCACCGACATATGAATTGCCAAGCTTCTTATTTATGAAACGCGCCCTGTGTTTAAAGCCAAAATGAGTGATGGTATTCTTCCCGGCCATGTAGTTGACATGATGCCAGGCAATCTTATCAAGCAGTTCTACCCTGAATAAAGGATGCACATTGTTCTCATCGCGCCTGTCGTTTATCTCTTCCAGCACCAGTCTCTTGGGATTAACCAAAGTATCGAGCAGAAGCATTAACCATCCCTTAATTATTTAAAATATTAAAACAGGATAATACATGCGGGAGATTTTGAAAAGCCCCCTCCACAGGTGCACCCCGATAATCACACGGGATACTATAGCGATTACCCCACTAAAAACGTCCCTATTCCCGTGGCGATAAGGCTCTGCTCCTCGTTCTTCATCTCCATGCGCACAACGATGACTTTCTTCCCGTCACGAAGGATAGAGCCGGTCACGATGAATTCCTTGCCTTTGCCCGGCCGCAGGTAATCGACACGCAGGTCGATGGTCCTAATCACGCTCATCCGCTTGATCTGCTCCTCTACTGGATGATCCCTGATGTCTTTAATGCGGTGCCATGTCACAATGGCGCCCCCAATGATATCGAGCATGCAGGAGATGACCCCCCCATAGAGGATGCCCAGCCCCGGGTGCCCGCACAGGTCGTCGCGCATAGGAAACCTGATGCGCACGCTGTCGTCATCCGTAGGTTCAACCGTCATGCCCATGAGCTCATGAAAGGGATGGTATCTGGTCATGAGTGCCATGCCGCCCTTCATTCCCTGGCTTTTCCCATCGTCAGAAACCGGTGATTTCTCGTCTTGCATTCTTCAGTTCCTCGATAAATCTTCCGCTGTTTGTTACATTTGATTGAAGTTGGAGTAGAGATCGACCTAATACTTGAATAAATCCATGCTAAGGTAACGCTCGCCGCGGTCTGGGAGCACGGTAACCACCTTGCCGTATTTCTTGGCCATCTTGAGCGCCACGGCGACGTTGGCTCCGGAGCTGATGCCGACGAGCAGGCCGTACTTGCGGCACAGCTTGCGCGCCATATCCACGGCTTCCTTGCTGCCGATGTTGACTGCCTTATCCACCTTGCTCATATCGACAATCTTGGGGATAAAGCCGTCGCCTATGCCCTGTATCTTGTGCTCCTCGATGCGCACATCGCTGCCGCCGAACATCACCGCGGCCTCCTCCGGCTCCACGGCGATTACTTTAACATTGGGATTGGCTTTGCGCATCACATTGGATATTCCCATCAGCGTGCCGCCCGTGCCCACACCTGACACAACCGCATCGACGGGGCCGATCTGCTTGAGTATCTCCTCGCCCGTTTTCTCCTGCGCCTTGACGTTAGCTGGATTCGAGAACTGGCGCGCTATGAAGTGGCGCGGCTTTTTAGCTATCTCCTCCGCCCGCGCTATGGCCTCATGCAGACTCCCAGCCTTGGAGGTCAGCACAAGCTCGGCGCCAAAGGCGTGCATCATCTGCTTGCGCTCCTCGCTCATGTTCTCAGGCATAACCACGATCATCTTGTAGCCCTTGATGGAGGCTATCATGGCCAGCGATATTCCGGTATTGCCGCTGGAGGCCTCGACGATAGTGTAGCCCTTCTTCAACTCGCCTTTGCGCTCAGCGTCCTCGATGATCTCCAGGGCGGCACGGTCCTTGATGCTGCCGCTGGGGTTCACGCTCTCCAGCTTGGCGTATATGTTCTCTATCTTGACGATAGGCGTATTGCCGATAGCGTCCAGCACGCTGAAACTGTTCTTCTTCATTTAACCTTTCTCCGATTTGTGTCCCCGTGAGACGATCTCTTTTACCCTCCGCTCGAACTCGGCCCGCTCCATCATCACGCGGCGCCCGCAGGTCGAGCACTTCACTCCGATGTCGATGCCTGTCCGCAGCACCCGCCACCGATCCCCACCGCATGGATGCGCCTTGCCGAAACGCACCTCATCCCCAACGTTTATCTCCACTGCTAGTCGCCTTTCAGATAGCTGTTTATCTCGTCGCGCAGCTTGATAGCTTCCTGGCGTGCCGCCTCGGCGAAGCCCTTGTCCTTCGATGCGTAGATTATTCCCCGCGAGGAGTTTATGATAGCCTTCTCTTTATTTGCATCGACGCCGTTGCGCACCGCTGCCGACAGGTCACCGCCCTGCTTGCCGATGCCCGGTATCAGTATCGACATGTCCGGGCATATCCTGCGCAGACGCCTGATGTCCTCGGGGTACGTCGCGCCGACCACTAGACCGATGTTGCCGTGCTTGTTCCACTCCAGGGCCTTCCTGGCCACGACCTCATAAAGAGGCTGTTTTCCAATCTTCAAATCCTGAAAGTCAACGGAGCCCGGATTGGAGGTGCGGCATAGGATGAAGATGCCCTTATCCTCATACTCGATGAAAGGCTCTATTGAATCGCCGCCGAGGTACGGATTTACAGTCACCGCATCGAAGCCGTAGCCCTCGAAAAGCGCCCTGGCGTAGGCGCTCATCGTATTGCCGATATCGCTGCGCTTAGCGTCGCCGATGACCGGCACTGTGTCCGGGATGCAGCCGACGGTAGCCGCCAGCGCCCGCAGGCCCTCGACGCCCATAGCTTCGTAGAAGGCCAAATTTGGTTTGTAGGCACAGACAAGGTCGTATGTAGCTTCGATAATGGCCTGATTGAACTGCAAAACACTGACGCCGGGCGGCATCAACTCCGGGTCGGGGTCCAGCCCTATGCACAGCAGGCTCTTGTTACTTCGGGCCGAACTTAAAAGCTTCTCGGTGAAATTCATAGCGCCTCTGGGGGATAATAACCTCCCCACCCGCCCGCCGTCAAGCAGTGGTTGACAACTTCCTCCTTTTCCACGATACTTTTGTCGCTAACGACCAGTAAAGGAGGGCCCGCCATGGATAACGAGAAGTTGTACCAGGAAGTCGCAGAGATGATAAACCGGGATGACCCGCTTATCGTCGGCATATCGATTACCCCGGCGTTCCTCAAGCTCCTCAGCCTGCAGATGACACCCGATGAAGCGCGGCTGGCGCTACAGGTCGGGCTCAAGGGCATGACGCTGGACGAGATAGCGGCTAAAACAGGCATGAAGAAGGACATCCTCAAGAAGATGTTGAACACCATGGCGGACAAGGGCACCATGTGGATCGACCCCGGCGGCAAAGCAGACCCTAAGTACCGTGTGCTGGGCAGCTGCGCCCCGGGCTTCACCGAGACCGGACTCTTCGGCAACATACGCCATCCCTACGACCTTGAGCTGGCCCCGGTGCTGCACCAGGTCATGTACGAGTGGGCCCGGGATAAGCTGTGCAAGCTGGGATTCCCCTTCGCCCCCGTATGGGCCCACCCTTGGGCGCTGCCTAAGGACGCCAAGCCTGAGGAGAACCTCGTCGACTTCCTCAAGGGACAGAACTTCTACTGTGTATCGACATGCCCCTGCCGCCTCTCCAACTGGATAAGCAACCCCGACGACCACTGCGGTCACATGCTGCAGACCTGCCTGCACTCAGGGGACACAGGCAGATGGTGCGTGGAGCACGGCCTGGGCCAGGAGGTGACACTGGAGCAAGCCTTGGAGCTGCTGCGCAAGGCTAATGCTGAGGGGCTGGTCCATACCATCAACATCCAGGGCTTCATCTGCAACTGCTGCACCGACTGCTGTCCTCTCTTCATGGGCTACTTCAAGATGAACACCAAGACCCTCATCCCCTCCCCCTTCATCCCTACCATAGACGAGGACGAATGCACCGGCTGCAGCTCATGCGTCGATATCTGCCCGGTCAAGGCGCTGAAGCTAGAGGACGATGTAGCCAAAGTCGATATCAACACGTGTATAGGCTGCGGCATGTGCGTGACCCACTGCAACCCCAAGGCCATCAAGCTGGTGAGACGGACAGGGCAGGTGGCAGTCGCAGACGAGGTGAAAAGCCACATCGACAAGCTCTAACAGCCCCCCATCGAGTCCTCAGTGTGAGTTACTTATACCATTGGTCAACGCCGCAATTTAGCGCCGCCGGTCTAGTCGACAGGCTACAGAGGATAGGCTTAGCTGCTATCTCTAACCCAAACAACTCGTCCTTGAGAATATTCATCCATAACTTGCATATGTCCGCTTATGCTATTATCGTAGTGGACGGACAAAAACCCGCTTCCACTGTATTCCTTATGATATTCCCATGCCCTTTTTGATTCTGGTAGTTTTAAAAATTCGTTGATAACAACTATTTCCTCTACCTCAGAAAGTGTACCCCATTTTTCTGACAATGGCCTGCGCTTCCCTTTTCCCATGATTTCGCAGGGCCCATGTGTCGATGGACCTTTATCGCCGGTAATAACAATGCTAATAATCAATAGTTTCTTTACCTCTTCATTGGTTTCTTTCAGTACGGTGAGCTCTTCCGTATTAGCAATGTGCCATCCCACCATCATTTTAGTGGCTTCTATACTTTCACCACACGAGAGAACGCTCTTTGATATCCTTTCCGCTCCTGCGGTATAGTACGCGTATTTTAGCGGAGCCGTGTCTAGCGGCAACTCCGCATTGTCATCTTCCACCCAAACGACCCAACCACAGTCTCCAGCGGACCCATCAGCAACGGCAGTCAGACAGTGTAACTGGTCAGCAGATTGACAGTAGACGATAACAGGGTAGCTTCCGGAGACTTCATATATCCTCCTTGCTTTGTTTAACGACCAGAACACCTCCATAATTGCATTCTGCTTTTCTTTAGAAAGATTATTCCATAGCCCGGAGTACAACGGCCTGCGTTTCCCTCTGTCATTAGCATCACAAGGTCCATCATGCGATAATCCCTTCTCACCTGTAATAACACCGCCCAACCCAAAGTGTCTAAGCACTAATTTCCTAACTTCATAGTTGTCTAATCCCAGTATAGCGAGCTCTTCCACACTGGCCATGTGCCATCCAGCCATTGCTTCAGTAATCGCTATAGCATCAACCTGAGTCATCTTTGATGTTGATATTCTTATGTCACCTCCGTCACTGTCACCTACGGTACGGTATTCTACCTTTTTCTTTAAGATTTCGTCTTGCCACATTACATCACCTCAGATAGTGCTATTTGCCCAAATATATATAGGCCTCAAAGAACCCATCAAACTACATTATTCCTATGTAATTTCATCTTGTCAATAAAGTGAAGCGCTCTCATAGAGAAACAGGTTATGATAACATTGAATCTTAGGAAGATGCATTGGATAGTGCTAGAAATAGGTGGAGGAGAATTATCGTTATACCATGTCGCAAGGCAGCAAGGAATAATACCAAGACCCTGATCCCCTCCCCCTTCGTCCCCTCCATCGACGAAGATGAATGCACCGCCTGCGGCTCGTGCATAGATATATGCCCGGTCAAGGCGCTGAAGCTAGAGGATGATGTAGCCAAAGTCGATGCTAAGACCTGCATCGGCTGCGGCGTATGCGTGACACACTGCGACCCCAAGGCCATCAAGCTGGTGAGGCGGACAGGGCAGGTAGCGGTCGCAGACGAGGTGAAAAGCCACATCGACAAGCTCTAAACCATAAAGTTGAGACCAATCCATCGTTGGTGTTACAATCGAATTGTCGAGATGTAGGGACGAATGGCCGTTCGCCCATCGCCATTGCGAGCAAAGCGAAGCAATCTCATTTTACGACACCCCACGAACGACGAGGTTGCCACATCGCAGAGTTTACACTGATCGAAGCGAATGTGCTCCTCGCAATGACAGATTGAGAAAAGAGGTGCAGGAGAATTTTTCTCCTGCCAGGGTTTTAGGGGTGTCCCCTATCCTTTTTAAAAATCCCCCAAGAATGGGGGATTAAGGGGGTTGACCAGCTGAAAGCGCGCAACATCTCCATAAACATCAAACCTCCCTACCGCGGGCGATTGACGCAGAGGTGGCTGCGTGAGGTCATCGAGACCACCCTATCGGCACAGAAAGTCGATCGACCCGTCGAGCTGAGCCTTATCATCACCGGCGATAAGGAAGTGCATAAGCTGAACCGTGACTACCGCGGCATTGATAAGACCACCGATGTCATCTCCTTCGTGCTGAGTGAGAACGCGGAGGGTTCTGAATTCGTCACCCCTCCCGACCATATATGGCATCTGGGTGAGATTGTCATATCATATCCACAGGCGGCATCGCAGGCAAGAGAGAACCGGCAGACGGTAAAGGCCGAGATGGCCTGGCTCATGGTGCACGGCCTGCTGCACCTGCTGGGCTACGACCACCAGGACGATAGATCGGATGATGTCATGAGGAAGCGGGAGGATAAAATACTCGGGGAAATCGCGACATGGAAGACAAAAAACAAGTGCTGAATGAGGATTATTACGAGCAGCCGCCCTACCGGCCGCCCACGGAGGCCTACAGCCTGCTGCTGCGCGTGACCCGCAACTGCTCCTGGAACAAGTGCGAGTTCTGCCGCATGTACCCCGGCCAGAAACTGGAGATACGCTCGGTAGAGGAGATCAAGCGGGACATCCGCGCCATGAAGAAGTACACCGACGAGATCAAGGCGCACGCCTGGAAGACCGGCCACGGCAACAACGTCGGCATGGTGGCCCGCGCCAACGGCGTCTACTGGCTCAATGAAGGCGATGTCAAGAACGTCTTCATCGCCGACTCCAACAGCGTGATAATCAAGACGGAAGACCTAGTCGAGATTCTCAAATATCTATACGAAACCTTTCCGACCATCGAACGTGTTACCAGCTATGCCCGCGGCAAGACGCTGGCTAAAAAGAGCCTCGAGGAACTCAAGATGCTGCGCCAGGCGGGGCTGACCCGCGTCCACGTCGGCTTGGAGACCGGCGACGCCGAGCTGCTGAAGATAATCCAGAAAGGCGCCACGCCCGAGGAGATGATTACAGGGGGTAGAAAAGCCCTTGAGGCCGGGTTCGAGCTCTCCGAGTACGTCATGCCCGGGCTCGGCGGGCGCGAGATGTGGGAGCAGCACGTCCGCGGCTCGGCCCACGTGCTGAACGAGATAAACCCCCACTTCATCCGTCTGCGCACCTTGTTCGTCCCGGAGGACACGCCGCTGTACAAAAGGTACGAGAGCGGGCAGTTCACCCGCCAGACGACGGAGGCCCTGCTGGGCGAGATGCGCCTGCTCGTGGAGCTGCTCAACGTCGACTCGGAATTTATAGTCAGCGACCACGTAGCCAACCGCTACATGTGGGGCATAGACGGCGTGCCGAACCGGGATAAAACGCACATGCTCAAGCAGATCGACGATTTAATCGAAGAGGCTAAACACAGCAGCGAGAAATACCCTGTTTATCTCGGCGGTTTGTATCGATAGCAAGTGAAAACTTAAATATTAACGAACTGATCAATAGAGTCAGGCGCTCCGGCGAGCAGTATCCGGCGTATCTGGAGATATAAGATTATTCCAAAGACCTGTCGATAACACTTACCAAAATATGACGTAGCATTCGTCTTGCTATTTTTCTTATTTTGATATACATTTTGCTGTATATTAAACGAGGACATAATTTGTCAGGAGGTTGACATGGAGCATTTTAAAGCGTTGACGTATTTCCTTCTGGCTAGTGTTATAGCTCTGGCGGTAATCAGTCTGGTGCCCCTAGATTGGGAGAGAAATATGCTGAACGGTTTTGTAGCTGTTATTGATATCGGATTCGTGATCGGCTGGGCGCTTTTCAAGCTTAAGAGGCTTTAGAATTAGAACATACATAGGCTGGCTTCACCAGCCATCGTATTAACAGTATCCCTAAACGACGCTCATTCGACCGAACAACCAAAAGACTGCGCTCTTCGTTAAATCACTATTATAAATGACCCAACCCATGACAGCGCCGACATAGTCCATCACCCGGCCGTATCTTCCCATTACCCAGATCCGCTGCCGGATTGTCACATAATCCACAACCGAACCATTTCCCTCCGTGACATTTGGGACACTTTGGAGAACCATCGGTTAGTATCCCCAATGCGCTATCCTTAATCACACCATCACCCCCGCACTTCCGACAAGGCCACCAACCCTCTCCATTGCAATACTTGCACTTTCCCCTGGTCGAACTATCCCCATCCGGATTGCATTCCGGGCACGGGTCCCGCTCCACCTTTGTCTTGGCCTCCTCAGCATCACGCCTGATCCGGCTCAATTCCTTTCCGGGCTCCATTCCACCTCTATCCGGAGCACCCGTCTTCCCTTCATACAGCATTTGAAGTCTGTCAAGCCTGCCTTGCAGAACATCGATCTTATTGATTAGCAGTTTAACATTTCCTTGCTCGCTTCTTATGTCGCCTGATTGCAATCTACTGTAGTTACACCTTTCACAATCGCCCGAATCATTCCTATTCTTGTTGCCACAGGAGTGACAATATAGGGATGGTTTGTTCTCCCCTTTTATCATCAATTCCTTAGTTATCTCTCCGCATTTATCACAAACCCACTTGGTCTCATCGCTAATATTTCTTTTACCACATTTAGTGCAGTACCACATATGTCACCTCAAATGAACAAACAACCAGTGAGATATTAATCTATCTTTTCACATGATTTTTGTCAACCAGGATTATCGCCTCGCCGCTTATCATCAACCTAATATAATTTACACCGTACAAAATTACAACAGGCAAATGAAACTCCTAAAAAATTTCATTATCTGAAATCACTCAACCAAGACAGAGCCGATTCTTATTTACTAATTACGTCCAAAACGGTATCATATATAAACCAATTCACCCTTCTATAATCTATATTCTTAATCGATATTGATAAACTCATCCAGAGATAGACAAATGTCATCACAGGTCCTCTATCGCAAGTGGCGGCCGCAGACCCTATCTGAGGTGGTGGGGCAAGAGCACGTGACAAAAACCCTGCTCAACGCGCTCAAGACAGGGAAGGTGGCGCACGCCTACCTCTTCTGCGGGCCCAGGGGGACAGGCAAGACCAGCACCGGCCGCATACTAGCCAAGGCCGTCAACTGTCTGAAGAGTGGCAAGGGGGAGCCCTGCAACGCCTGCGCCATGTGTCAGTCCATTACCGAAGGGCGCGCAATCGATGTAATAGAGATCGACGCCGCCTCCAATCGCGGCATCGATGAGATAAGGGAGTTGCGCGAACGGGTGCGTTTCTCACCTGGAGAGGCCAAGTTCAAGGTATATATCATCGATGAAGTGCATATGCTTACCGATGCGGCAGCGAATGCCCTGCTCAAGACCCTTGAGGAACCGCCGCCGCATGCCATATTCGTGCTGGCCACAACGGAGACCCATAAGGTACCTCTAACCATACTATCGCGCTGCCAGCGCTTCGACTTCCGCCGTATTCCACAGGCAGCCATGACCAAACGGCTGGCCGAGGTCTGCGACAGCGAGGGGATACAGATAGAGGAAGCAGCGCTCAACATGATAAGCCGTAGCGCCACCGGCTCCATGCGCGATGCCGAGAACCTTCTGGAGCAACTCGCGGCGCAGTATGGGAACAACATCGGCCTGGAACAGGTGAGGGCCATGCTCGGCATCAGCGGCGATGTTCGGGCCCGCGAGCTCGCAGCGCATATAGTGAATAACGACCTCCCCGCCGGGCTACGCACACTCTACAGCGTTAGCCAGGACGGCGTAGACCTCAAGCAGTTCTGCCGCGAGCTGGTGGAATACCTGCGGGGTCTCATCCTTCTAAAGGGAGAGGCTGACACAGCGGTGGACGCCCCTAAGGAGGCAATCGCCGATATGAGGAAGCTGGCGGAGAAAGCCACCATGCTACAACTGTCGAAAGCGGCCAGGCTCTTCCGAGAGGTAGAAATACAGTTCGACGGATTCTCTTCCCTGCCCATGGAACTGGCCCTAGTCGAATGCACAGCTAGAGCCAGGGACGACCGCACCGTCCACACGGCACCCGTTGCCGAGAAAGCCGAGGCGCCGGCAGCCAAGGCGGAGAAGCAGGCCGCCCCCGCCGCACCGGTCGCGGAGAAGCCCGCGGCGGCCCCGCGCAAAGCCAAAACGACTAAGCCCGCCTCCGAAGCAGTCGAGGCAACCCCGGCAGGGGCGACAGGCCAACCGCCCTCGCTGGAATCGACCGACAAGACCGACACACCCAAGGTCTCAAAACCGGTTCCCGCGACGACCGCTCCTCCCGCTCCGACGATTAAAGAGCCAGTCGGCCCGATATCCATCGAGGTGCTGCGCAAACGGTGGAGTGAGGTGGTCAAAGCGACAAAGGGCATGGGCTCGCGCGGCAACCTGGACGCCCTGCTGAGGAGTGCCTGTGAGCCGGTATCCATCAACGACGACACAATCGTACTTGGATTCTATTATGAATTTCATAAAGAGAAAATCGAGGATCCAAAATACCGCCACATGGTTGAGGCTAAAGTCAAGGAGATATTCGGCAACCCGTACAAACTTCGTTGCATTATAATAGAGAAGAAGGAGAGGGCAAAAGGCTATCTCCTGGATGAAGCGCTCAAGATGGGCGCCCTGCCCGTTGACGAGGAGAACGAATAATGGACATGCAGAAGATGCTTAAACAGGCCCAACAGCTCCAGGCCAAAATGGAAAAAACGCAGCAGGAGCTTGAGAACGAAACTCTGACTGTCAGCTCCGGCGGAGGCGCCGTGACTGTGGTCATCACGGGACACCAGCAGATAAAATCGGTGAAAATCGCACCCGAGGCCGCCGGCGATGTGGAGATGCTACAGGACCTGGTATTGACGGCAATGAACGAGGCTGTCAAGAAATCCCAGGAGTTGGCAGCGAGCCGCATCAATGCTATCACCGCTGGCATGAACATACCGGGGCTCAGGTAATGGGAGGCTTCATTGGATCTCGATTATGTGCCTACCGCGCAGCCCGTTTCACGGCTCATAGATGAGTTCCACAAACTGCCGGGCATCGGGCCTAAGACCGCCCAGCGGCTGACCTACCACCTCATTCGCATGCCCGAGGAGGAAGCGCGTTCCCTTGCCGAGGCAATCTTAGCCATTAAGGACAAAATCATCCTCTGCTCCACCTGTCAGAACATCACCGATAAGGACCCCTGTGCATTCTGCAGCAGCAGCAAACGCGATCACAGCAAGATATGCGTCGTCGCCGAGCCGCTCGATATCCTGCCTTTGGAGCGCACCGGCGGCTATAAAGGTCTATATCACGTCCTGCACGGCGTCATCTCTCCCGCCGATGGCATCGGCCCGGACGAGCTGAAGATGCGTGAGCTGCTCGACCGCCTCAAGGGCGGTGAGGTAAAGGAAGTGATCCTGGCAACGAATCCCAACCTGGAGGGAGAGGCCACCGCCATGTACCTGCAGAAGATTATCGGCCCTCTCAAGATAAAAGTGACGAGGCTGGCGCGCGGGCTGCCCTTCGGCGCCGATCTGGAATACGCCGACGAAGTTACCCTGACCCGCGCCCTTGAAAATCGACAGGAGATATAGCTCGAACTCCTTCTCCTATCCCCCTCTTTGATAAAGAGGGGTTGTTTAAAAAGAGGTGCAGGAGAGTTTCTCCTGCCAGGGTTTTAGGGGTGTCCCCTATCTTTTAAAGTCCCCCAACGTATGGGGGACTATCAGGGGGTTCGGTTATTGTTTCCCCCTTTTCAAGGGGGACAGCAGAGGGTCGACCTAAATTAGGAGTGCTGAGGTGACAAACGAGGTTCTTCTCTACACCGGCTCCGCTATCTCAATCGTCTGGGGCATAGCCCATCTGGCCCCGACCAAACCGATCGTTAAAGGCTTCGGCGACATCTCCGCTGACAACAAGCGTATTATCACCATGGAATGGCTAGCCGAGGGACTAACGCTCATATTCATCGGGCTCTTGGTGCTGCTAGTAACCGCTTTGTATGATTACACGAATGCCATTTCAATCCTCGTCTACAGGGTCTCTGCTGGAATGCTCGTCATTGTGTCGACGCTGACCGCGGTCACCGGCGCCCGCACAAAGGTGATACCAATCAAGCTCTGCCCGTTCGTTAAAATTACGGTCGCGGTTTTGTTCATATTAGGCAGTGTTTTATAAGGAGGTACGACATGGCGGCTAAATGTGAGACCTGCTCCATGCGTTTGAAGGCGGAGAAGAATCCCAACGCATTACTCTCCCGTATCTGGAGATGGCATGCGGGATGGTGCCCGGAGTACAAGAAATATCAAAAGGAACAGGCGGCTAAGAAATAAACCCTGGATCGAACATAACTCTACCGTAAGGAGGGTCTGATGCTAGGGGATGTAATTTCGGGTGCTAAACGCAGCGAAGCGGCTAGGAGAAGCTACAACCGTCTCAGCCGATGGTATGATTTTTTGTCTACCTGGTTTGAGAAAGGATTCAGGAACAGTGGTCTTAAACTCCTCGATGCCAGAGAGAAAGAGAGCATACTAGAGATCGGTTTCGGGACGGGGCATTGCATTGTGGCCCTAGCCAGGGCGGTTGGCTCCGGTATGGTCTATGGATTAGATATATCAGACGGAATGCTGAGTATAGCTAATAACCGTGTGAACAAAGCAGGCCTATCCACAAGAGTTCACCTTGAACGCGGCGATGCGATGCAACTCCCCTTCAAAGAGGAATTTTTCGACGCCATATTCATGAGCTTCACATTAGAGCTATTCAACGCGAAGGAGATACTAGCAGTACTTGGCCAGTGCCGCAGGGCACTTAAAAGAGACGGACGCTTATGTGTTGTAGCTCTATCAAATAGCGAACAGCCGAGCATAATAGCTAGGCTGTATTTATGGGCACACCATAAGTTCCCTGGCATTGTCGATTGTCACCCTATATATGTACAGGCCATCATGAAGGAATCGGGATTTCATATAGACCGATCCATAGCAAGAAAATCAATGGGGCTCCCCGTCGAAATCGTGCTGGTTAAAAAAACGGGGGGCGTCACGGCGAACACCACACCAATAACCGAAGAACTGCAGACGGCGCTTTAACCGCAGCAATTGACTTTCCTCCTATTCATGTTAGACTTCATATAATCGGCACGGAGGTTGCAGCATGAGCAACATCGAAATCGTCGAATTAAAGCCTGCCCCTGACTTCGAACTGACCAACAGCGAAGGCCGAAAGGTCAGACTTTCCTCCTATAAAGGAAATAAACACATCGTTCTTGTATTCAACCGCGGTTTCGTTTGACCGTACTGCCGAAAGCACATGGCGCAGTTGCGTCAGGGATACCAAGAGTTCCTCAAAAGGGAGGCGGAGGTTATAGCCATAGGCCCGGAAGATTCTCAGACATTCGCCGCCTGGTGGCATGAACATGAAATGCCATTCATAGGCCTGCCCGACCCGGAGCACAGCGTGTCTAAACTATACGGCCAAGAGGTTAAGATTTTCAAACTAGGCCGCATGCCGGCACAATTGATAATCGATAAAAAAGGCTTGATACGTTATAAACACTACGGAAGTTCGATGTCGGATATCGCTGAAAACAGCGAGTTGTTAGATAAACTCGATCAGCTTAATAAAGAGTAAATCACTGTTATTTAAAAATCTAGGGAATTAAATCGTGGCAAAGAAAAAGCCTTTAAAAGTCGCCATTTTTGTACACGGCTGGGACGCTACCAGTGCTGTCTGGAACCAGCCCAAAGATAACCCAAATGCCATCAAACGCCTTTTCGAAGAGAGAGGCTATCTGGTAGATCAGATGGACCTGCCCGGCAAATTCATGGCACACAACAAAGACTTCTACTACTACGCAAAATTCCTGGCCAAAGAGGTTGAATCATACGCCCTGCCCAATAGCCTCTCTCCACAGGACGAGGGCTGGGCTGACGAGGTAAACCTGGTATGCCATAGCATGGGCGGGGTCGTGGTTCTGCTTTACCTTAGAGACGATATAGGCGACCCCGAGGCTAAAAAGAAGATTACGCGGGTTATTGCACTGGCATCACCGTTTCATGGCACCAGCGTTCCCATCAAGCAGATAACACATATGATCATACCAGGAATTGGCGATGTCGCTTTTGACACTTTTATGAACCGCATCGTTGCCTGCTACCAGCAGGCACAATTGGCCGGTCCCTTCATGCGTAGGCTGCACTCGCTGCCAGACAGCACACCACATGTGAAGTTCCACTGCGTCTGGTCACGCGGCGATGTTGTAGTAGCACCAAACCATACAGCAATAATGGATGGCGGTAGCAACTACTATCTTGACACAGCACGCGTAGGCCATGCCGATATTATGTGGAATTCTGAAACACTGCGGATCATAAAAAATATCCTCCACGACAAGATATCACCAGTCGGTATTCAAACCTATCCACCGGTGGATACGGGCTCCAATCATCTGCATCAGTGGTTCCCTTCATCAGGCACAGACGAGTACACGCCGGTCTGGTCTGCTGGTGAGAAGAGATACTTCTTATGGAGATGCCGCAACGGCGGTTGCAACGCCGCCGAGATATCCATCAATCGGCCGGTATCAAAAGAGTGTTCCATAGGACAAGTGGATGAGAAATATCGCTGGCATAGATGGCACCGTACAGGACTCAAGAGATACCACTGCAATAGGTGCAAACTAACGGTTAGGGAAGCAGTAAAACCTTCACCGACCGACAGCCCGGAATGTATGAAGAACGGAAAACCGGGAAAACATATGTGGACCATCCAATCGCAACAATGGCTATGCAATAACGAGAGCTGTGGTATCAAGTGCGGCAAGGTAGAATGGAGCCGGCTCATGCCTGCCATACTGGGATGCCGCGTAGGGCTAACTAAGACGAAGTGGCATAACTGGACAAAGACTGAGCCAAGATTTCAATATATGTTTAAATGCGCAGAATGCCGAAAAATAGTGTGGTACTCGGATAAACCACTGAAAGACATGGAGAAACGATAAAACAGATATCACGGCTTCATAGTGAAGTGCAAAGCTTAGAAAGTTGCATAATTTCTCTTCCATCAGGAGATCCGGTATCAAGTGGTGCCATTCCCGGAAGAATCTGGTGGTATACTGGACTATTTCAACTAAAACCCTATAATGTATACAATAATTATCTATGCAATATAACGATATAATACACAGACTTCTAGGACTATCGAATCCACAAGCAGTCGCCGGCATGGCCAGATATGGCATCAAACCAGCAAAAATATACGGTGTATCGATCCCCAACCTTAGGTCGATAGCCAAAGAGATCGGCACAAATCATAAGCTGGCGCAAGAGCTGTGGAGCTCCGGTATACACGAGGCGCAAATTCTAGCGAGCATGATAGCCGACCCAGATATGACCACAGAGAAACTAATCGATACATGGGTTAAAGACTTCGATTCATGGGACATTTGTGATCAGTGTTGCATGAACCTGTTCAGAAATACCAAATTCGCCTATCGCAAAGCCATCGAATGGAGTGCCAGTGATAAAGAATATGTAAAGAGGGCGGGTTTTGTCATGATGGCCTGTCTCGCAGCCGGCGATAAAAAGGCTCAGGATGAGAAGTTCATTGATTTCCTGCCAATAATTAAGAAAGAGGCTGGTGACAGTAGAAACTATGTTCAAAAAGCGGTAAACTGGGCGCTAAGGCAGATCGGTAAGAGAAATGCTGCTCTTAATCGCAAAGCTGTTGAGACAGCCGAGGAGATACAGAAAATGAGCATGCGCAGCGCCAAGTGGATAGCATCCGACGCGCTACGTGAGTTAAAAAGTGAGGCAGTACAAACAAGGATTAGGGATACAACTTAGGAATAAAATGCTGATGCCTAAAAAGAAAAGAACGTCAAAACAGACTTATGCAAAAAAAACCAAGGGTTTGCTTTCGCCTATTCAGCAGAGGTTCCCAAAATGGAAGCTCTTTGCCCTTGGAACAGTGGCAATTATCGCAATTATTATAGTATTGGCAACAGTATTTTGGCCATCAAATGAAGCGACCACGGCGCGGAAAGGCGACACCGTCAAGGTCGCATACACCGGAACCTACGATAACGGCTCGGTATTCGACTCAGCCAACATCAGCACTCCCCTAGAATTCGTCGTGGGCAATGGCAGCATGATTCCCGGATTCGACAAAGGTGTTATCGGCATGAGCGTGAATGAAACGAAGAAGATTCGCGTGGCGCCAGATGAGGGCTATGGTCCTCTAGAACTGAAAGTAAACATAAATGAATTCCCAACAGGCGTCGCCGTAGGCCAGTACTACAAACATACACTTGATAACGGCGTATATGTCGAAGCGCGTATAAAGGCAATTAACGGGTCAACCGTTACATTGCAGAACCTGAATAAGATGGCAGGAATATATCTGAATTTTGAAATCACTTTGGTAGAGTTAACAAAGGCAACAGCAATGCCAACGCCAACCGGCAATACCAGCAGCATAGGCCAAATCACCCCATCACTACAAAATTTGAAAATCATAAAGGAGGGCCAGTGGGAATAGCAAGCGCTCAACGACGGGTTTTAAATATATTGTGTATATTATCAGTTTCCTGCATCTCCGTGTTAACCGCTTGCTCACACACCGCCGCCAGTGCTCAAATAGGTGATACGGTAAGAGTCGATTACACAGGAACGCTTGACGACGGCACAGTTTTCGACTCTACGATCAACGCATCTTTTAATCACCCTGAACCGCTTGAATTTGTCATAGGAAATAGTAGCCTGCTCCCTGCATTCCAGCAAGCAGTAATTAACATGAGCATAAATCAAACCAAGAATATACATATACCATTCGAGGAAGCCTATGGTCCACATTACGATAACCGCACAGCAACTTTAAACTGGAGCGAATTCCAAGGGGGTTATGTACCAGAAATTGGCGAAGTGTTACCGGTTCGCAGCATCTACGGAATGGTCAACGGCACTGTTCTTAATATATCCGAAGAAGGAGTGACGATTGACGCCAACCTTCTCTTAGCTGGAAAGGACTTGGACTTCAAAATAACTCTTGTGGGGATAACTAGTCCTAAATAGTAGTTGTGTTACCTGCAAATCAAACGTTAATATACTGAATATTTCACAATACGAAAGGAGATAGATGGCAAAAGCAAAACCCGGCGATACTGTTCTGGTGCTGTATGTAGGCACACTGGATGACGGCAAGGTATTCGACTCATCAGAGATGCACGGCAACAAACCTCTACAATTAACCCTGGGCTCAGGAAAAGTACTGCCCGGCTTTGAGCAGGCAATCATCGGCATGAAGCCTGGCAAGACTAAAATCGTCCACATACCGGCCGAGCAGGCTTACGGACTGCAACGAAAGGACTTGATAGATACTATTAAATCCAGCGAATATCCTAAGGGGTATAAACCCGATATCGGAGATACATTCGATGTCCCACTAAAAGCCGGCGGTAACGCCAAGGCAACGGTAGTAGAGCTTTTCAAGGACGGGATAAAGATAGATGCAAACCACCCGCTCGCCGGTAAAGATCTGCATTTTGAAATAAAGCTTATGGAGATACTCTAGAAGCCCGCTCCCTTGTCCCTACCTCAGAATATTAACAAGTCTGTAAGCTGTTCTGGAAAAGCGCAATGATAGAAAATAAAATAACCTTCAGTTCTGGTGATACTCAACTTGCGGGAACGGTGTGCCTGCCGGCTGATGATGGAGTTTTTCCCTGCGTGCTGATGATACACGGCTCAGGCCCATTCGATAGGGACGAAAACAACCCGCATATGAAGATAGAAGCCTTCAATACAATAGCGCACCACCTGGCAGAAAAAGGCATCGCCAGCCTGAGATATGACAAAAGGGGCTGTGGAAAAAGCGGCGGGTCCTTTGACGCAGCTGGATTCTACGACCTTGTGCAGGACGGGATGGCAGCATACAGATACCTTATCACAAACAATGCTATCAATAAAGAAAAAATCTTCCTGCTGGGACATAGTGAAGGCTCGATGATAGCACCCAAGATCTGTCTCAGCTATCCAGATATAGCTGGCCTCATTCTGCTGGGGGTACCGGTAAAAAGTCTTGAGGATAGCCTTAAATACCAGACGAAACTGCTTAAGGATGATATTGAAAATGGAAAGGGACTTGCCAGATTAATCAATAGAATAATATGGAAGATTATACGCTATGATCCCATCAAGGCACAGCAGGCAATATTTGAAAAGGCTAAAAATATAGATAAAGATACCTTCCGCTATAAAGGACAGAAGATCAACGCCAGGTGGCTGCGGGAACATTTAGAATACAATCCGAAATACACTATGCGCAACATTAGCTGCCCTATCCTGGCATTGACTGGGGACAAGGATATACAGGTAGATCCGCAAGATGCCGCATCGATAGCGGAACTTGCTAAAGGTCCAGTTGAATATCATATTGTATCCAATCTGACTCACATCTTAAGGCCGGACGACGGTCCTCCTTCAATACTCAACTACAAAAAACTATTAAAACAGAGTGTCGACCAGCGCGTACTTGAATTTATATCAAGCTGGCTTCAGAAGAATATTTAACCCCGTTTTGCTGAAACCGAACCGATGTCAACGCCGAAGGTATATAAAACCGAGGCTATTGTCCTTAAGCGCATCATCCTTGGTGAAGCGGATAAGATACTAGTGCTGTATACGCCTAACCTAGGCAAGCTCAGCGCTATCGCCAAGGGCTCACGCCGCCCCAAGAGCAAGCTCGCCGGACACCTCGAGCTCCTCACCCACTGCCGCATGATGCTGGCGCACGGCCAGAACCTCGACGTAGTAAGCCAGTCGGAAACAATATCCGGTTTTCTGCCGCTGCGGGACGATCTGTGGCGCACCAGCCTAGCCCTCTATGCCGCCGAGCTCGTCGATCAGCTCACCGAAGAGCATATCGAGAACTATCCCGTCTTCAAACTCCTTCTCGAAACGCTGCACCGCCTGAGCGAGGGCGACAACGGTGAGCTGACCCTGCGCCATTTCGAGCTGCACCTGCTGGCGCACCTGGGCTACAAACCCGAGCTGAGCGAATGCACAATATGCAAGTCGCGCATCCAGCCGGGCGAGAACTACTTCAGCGCCGGGGCCGGCGGGGTGCTCTGCCCCGGTTGCCGCAGAAAGCAGCCGCTGTCCCGCTCGATATCACTCAATGCGCTCAAGACGCTGCGATACTGGCAAACGAACGATTATGAGAAATCGCGCAAGGTGAAGGTCAGTGCCGAACTCATGCAAGAACTTGAGTTAATACTGCGTCAGTACATACGATACATACTGGAACGCGATTTGAAATCAACGTCTTGGCTG
>Ga0172363_10000118_pt1 | contig 47551 bp, 72 predicted proteins | sample LakKivs2_kivu2a2_FD_114541 | JGI IMG/M metagenome (GOLD analysis project Ga0172363, IMG submission 114541) | Sediment microbial communities from Lake Kivu, Rwanda - Sediment s2_kivu2a2 | ecosystem: Environmental > Aquatic > Freshwater > Lake > Sediment | place: Rwanda: Western Province, Lake... | reverse complement strand
GCCACCCAGCCAGGATCCGCTCGACCTGCGGAGCAACTGGCTTGATGTAGGGGTTGTTGGCGCTGACCTGGCCGGTGTAGAACAGGCTCAGGATGCCGCGAAATGCTGGGCTCGGCGTTGGCAGCTTGGCAGCCACTGCGCCCGGCAGCGTCTGCGTCTGCGCGCCCATCATGACGTGCATCGACCCTTTGATGCCGCCTTCCTTCTCGTCGCCCCCAAAAAGATCGGGCGCGCTGATCGTGATCGTGCCGTTCGCGTCTTGATCACCGGCCCATGCCTGGCGATCGCCCCACAGGATCTTGCGGATGCGGTCGACGGGCCCGTAACAGATGCCCATGTGGAGATCCATGAAGTATCTGAAGCCGACGGTCTGCGACTTGCTACTGCCGCCCATGGCCGGACTCCTTCTTGGCGTGCTCGATCACCTTCAAGGCCATGGCGTCCCCGGTGGCCAGCAGCCGGTCGGCATCGATCCCGCCGGCCAGGAATGCGCGCCAGTCAAGGCCATGCCGCGCGAAGAATCCGCGCGCCCCTCGGTTGCAGTAGCGCAGCTCGCGCATGTGACGGTGAAGAACTGTGACCATGTCATCCCTTCTTTCCTCCGCGTTTCTTGACCGGATCGCTGGCCAATCCGCCGTAGTAGATGACGTTGGGCCCGGTCACGGTCACTGTACCGAAGACCACCGGGATCTCTCGATCCTCCTCGGCCGTCGGGACGTCGAAGTCCTGCAGGCTGGCCGGCTTCGGCGCCGGCGGCTTGGGCGCCAGCGCAGCGGCGATGAATGCCGAGACGACAAGGACGACGAGGGCGGTGAATGGCTCCATGGTGCCTCAGTAGACGGGCGTGCCGTCGAAGGGATTCTTGCGCGGCACGAAGGGGAAACCGCCGTGATTCGCGCCGTTGGAATAGACGTCGTTGCACATGGCCTGGGTGTGCGCGCATCCCGGGCTCACGGTGACATCAGCGCCAACAGCGAGGCCGAAGAATGGCTGAGACAGCGTGAGATTCAGGCCGCTATGCGAGCTGATGAAGCGCCGCTCGACGGGCCCGGCCTCGGTCTCCCACTCGACGAACCCGCCGGGCCATGGCTTGTCAGCCAGCGCGGCGACGGACAGCACCAGGCCCGATATCGCCGTGACCGTGGTTGCCGTGCTGTGCGCGGCCCGGGTGACGTTGCATTGCCCCAGGCCCTGCGAGTAGAGCACCAGCGGGCACTGACGCGAATACTTGCGGCGCAGGCCTGGCCGGCGCAGGGATGACGTCACCGGCTCGCAGTTGAGCGTCGCCGATGCGCCCGCCCACTCGCAATTGAGCACTCGGCCCATCCAGATCACGGCCGCGTCCGTGTCGCCGGCGTGCACGCGCTTGACGGTCAGGCTGATGATCTCGGTCGGCGGCGCGATGCGGAACAGGTCGGCGATCGGGAAGTTTCGCGCGCAGGTGATGCGCAGCGCATTGCGGGCCCGCTCGGCGCTGGTCTCGATCTCGCCGCGCTGCAGGGTCGCGCTGGTGTAGGTCTGGCTGGCCAGCACCTTGTCGGAGTCGGCCGACGTGAAGCGCGAGGTCACGCCGCCGCGCGCGAACTCGTACAGCTCGATCGGCTGGCCGTCGGCGATGCTGCGCTCGCGCGTGTCATAGGTCATTTCGGCTCCCGCGTGTCATCAGCCGCGATTCTGCCAAGTCCCAGCGCGTCCAGGCAATCTCAGCGGCGTCTGCCTCCAGGCGCACCAGATCGAGATAGCTCACGCTGCGGATGTCGGTCGGCGGCACCTCGGCGCCCAAAGCCGAATCGATTGAGATCCGTTCGACTGTGCCACTCACTTCCGAGCACCCGGTGATGCGCCGCAGGTAGCTGGTGCCGTTGTGCAGCTCGATGCGGATGTCGCGCCGGCCGATGTCCTGGCTGATGGTGTCGGTGTAGCCGCAGTGCTCGACGTCGATCGTCGAGGCCGTCGATCCGATGCTGGCCACGACGTTGAAGTCCCGCGCGAAGGTCGGCAGCCAGAAGGCCGCCAGCCGGCCGCGGCGCGCGTACAGCCAGCGGCGGAAGGCGTCGATCTGGGCGCGGCCATCCATCAGCCACCGGTGCGACTGCGCCATCATGGCGCCGCTGCCTTCCTCATCCCAGAAGGCCGGGCCTGTGCCGGGGTCCAGGCTGGCCAGCTTGCGCATCCAGCTCTGCTCAACATCCTCTGTCCAGTTCGGCGGCTGGGTCAGCACCGGGTGACTGAGGTACGTCGCGCCGCCGGTTGCCGCCGGCCAGTCGCTGTCATCGATGCACTCCCAGCGCATCATCCCGTAGGAAGTTTCACCATCGAAGCGCGACAGGCGAACGTCTTCTGGCAGCCTGGCGGCGCGCATCGGGAAGATCTCGGCGCCGATCGGCCAGGATGCCTGCAGCGGCGCGGCCAGCGTCACCAGATCGTCGGCGATGGCATCGACCTGGGCAATCTCGAAGATGTGCTGGCTGGTGGCAATTCCCAGGATGCCACCGACGCGGAAGTCACGGGTCGTTGTGTCGATGGCGATCGTGTTGGCGCCGCTGGCCACCGGTGCGGTCAGGCTCTGGCTGTCCATCCAGACAGGGATCGCAAATGGCCTGGCTTGCCGTTGATGTAGCAGGTTCTCGGCGGTGCGCCGCTCGCGATCGGTGAGCACGGTTGCCCACTCAAAGTAGCGCCGCGGGAAGGTGCGCAGGGCGATGCGCTGCTCGCTGCCGTCGAATGACGTGATGACGTCGGTCAGCCACTCCAGGCGCTCAAGAACTGCGCCGTCTGGCTTGTAAAGCCAAGGCGCAAGATCCACGCCGCCGACGTTGATCGTGTAGGCGGGCATATCAGGCCAGCTTCTGGCGGATTGCACCCGCGTTGCGTTCGATGACGTTCAGGATTGAGCGCTCACCAGAAGCGGTTGTCATGTAGTCCTGGAAAAGGCCGGGGTCTATCACGTTCACAACCCGGGTGGCAGGGCCGCTGCTGCCGCTCTGCCTGGACGCGGCCACCTCCTGGCGCGACTGCACGCGCTCGCCCTCCTGCAGGATGGCGGGGATCTCGCCGGCCTTCAGGCCCAGCACGCCGCTGCCGCTGTGGAAGCGCGGGGCGCCGACGAATGCCAGCGGGGAGACATTGCGTCGCGTGCCCTGGCCGGCCATCCCGCCGCCGTGCTTGACGTTCGCGCCGACCGACGAGGCCGCGCCGAGCACCTGCACCGGGATGCCAGTGATTGCCGAGAGCGCCTGCAGAACAAGGTACGTGGCAAGAGCGCTGGCCGCGACTTGCGCCATTGACGCCACGAAACTCCGCGCGAAGTCCTTGAGCGCATCGCCGGCAGACTTGCTGCCGCTGGCCAGATCCGTGAACAGGCCGGAGATCGCGTTCACGCCAGCGTTCGCCGTGGCCTGCGCGAAGTCGCGCTGCATGGCCGCGAAGTTGCCGCGCAGTTTGATCACCGCAGCATCCAGGCCCTGGGCCCCATCAATGCCAAGCTGACGCAGCGCAATCGCCGCGTCTGCCGCGCCCTGCTTGATGGACGGATCGTTGACCCGCTGCGCCAGTTCCTGCAGCTTGGTGTTCAGCTCGGCGATCTGCGCGATCGCCTCGGCGCGCGCCGTCGCCTCGTCCGCGCGCCCCTGATCTGGCGTGATCTGGCCGGTGGCCACGCCTTGAGAGATGGCGGCCAGCCGGTTCTGCATCGTGGCCGCAGCCTGGTCGAATTGCGTGCGCACTTCGTTGAATCGCGCCCGCGCCTTCTCGGTGTCGATCAGCTTGTCGATCAGCTCGGCAGCCTCGGGGCTCGTGGCCAGGCGCTTGCGCATGTCGCGGTACTGCGTCTCCAGGCGCAGCACGGCGGCATCCTCAAGGCGGCCCTCGTTTTCGAGCTGCTGGGCCTTCAGTTGCGTAACCTGATCGGCCGTCTGCTGGCGCAGCCTGAGTTGCTCGGCGCCGAAGATCTTATCGATCAGCGACAGCGAATCGGTGTCACCCTCCGCGGCCAGACGCCGGCGCAATTGCCGGTATTCGCGCTCGAAGCGCAGCGCCGCCGCTTCCTCTAGGCGACCTTCTTCTTCGAGCTGGCGGGCCTTGATGTCGATGACTTGATCGGACGTCTCGCGGGCCAGCTTGGAGCGCTCTGCCTCGATGTCGACGCCGATCTGCGCGCGCTGCCGCTGCAGCTTGATGATCTCGGCTTCTGCTCGCCGGCGCTCCTCGGGCTCTGCTGCCGTGGCCAGTTCGGCGCGCGCCGCCCGCAGCTCTGCGTCGACCGCCTGCGTCTGCAGTTGGGCTTTGCGTCGCAGGAATTCCGCCAGCTTGATCTCGCCGCGGTCATACAGGCGGTCCAGTTCGGTCAGCGCTCGGTCAGTGGCGTCGCGCACCAAGCCAGCATCGATCGACGCGATTGCCGACGCGCTCTTTCCCGTCTCGCGCCCCAGGCCGGCCAGCAGCTCGTCGCGGGCCTTGATGATCTCGGCCTGGGCCGCCTTGTCGCCGGCGATCTGTGCGTCGGCCAAGGCCGCGGCCGCGCGGTTTTCGATGGCCTGACGCGCGCGCACTCGGCGCAGCGCGTTGGTCTCGTACTGCTGCGCCTCGGTCGCTAGCTCGCCCTGCAGGGTGACCGCGCGCTGCTGGGCTGCATCGCGTGCGGCTTTCTGCTCGGCCGACACCCGGGCGTCGACAAGCTCCTGCAGTTGTCGGTTCACGTCGGCCAGTTCGCGCTCATCGGTCGAGCGCCGGCGGCCACCGAACAGGCCGCCCTGCTGCGCCAGGCGCTGCTGCAGCTCCTGGCGGCGGCGGAACAGCTCGTCGAACTGCTCCTGCCCAGACTGCGGCCGGCCGACGTTAAGGATCGCATCGCCGGCTTCGCGCGCGCCCTTCTTGATGGCATCCCATCCGCGCTCGATGTAGCCCAGGTTGGCCAGGATCTTCGGCGCTCGCTGCGTGATGGCGTCCGAATAGGCGCGCACAGCCAGCGTCGCCGCCTCTTGCGTGCGGCCTTGCTGCTGCAGGGCGCGGATCTGCGCCAGGGTCGAGCCCGTCAAAAAGTTGTATTGCCGGTTCAGCTCCTGCACGCCGCTCACCGGGTCGTCGGCGATCTTGGCGAACTCAGCGATCGTCGCGCTGGCGGCCTTGCCGCTGCTGTTGCGGGCGGCCTCGGCCGCCGTGGCAACCGCACGAACCTGCTCGGCGGTGAACTTGCCGGCCTGCACAATTTGGTTCAGGGTGTCGGACGCCGATGAAACGGTGACCCCGAAGGTTGCATCCAGGTCGCGGGCCATGTCGACGAGCTGGCCGCCGGTCACGCCTGCAGTGTTGCCCGTCTCAATCAGCGAGCGCTCGAAGCGCAAGGCCTCGTCCTGACCCTTGGCATAGGCCAAAGCCAGGCCGGCAACGCCGCCGATCAGCAGCGTGATCGGCGAGATCATGGCCGCGATTGCCCCGCCAACGGCCCGCACGGCAGGCAGCAGGCCGCCGAACATATCGCGCAGTTGCCCGCCCTGCTGCAGTGCGACGAGGAACGGGGATTGCCCGCCGGCCAGGCTGACCACGATATCCGTCACCTGTGGCGCGGCCTGGCTGATCTGGCGTGTCTCGGCCGCTGCGGCCTTTGCCTGCGCCCGCGATGCTTCGATCGCGTCGCGCTCGGCCTTCTTAACTGCGGCTTTGCGGGTGGCCTCTGCCTTGCGGGTGGCCTCGGCTTCGATGCGCTCTTGCCGGCGGGCCGATTCCCGCGCGATGCGCTCCTTCTCGGCCGCCTGTCGGCGCGCTGAGATCGCCGCCTCGCGCTCGGCATTGCGCTGGGACTTCGCGGCATCTTCCGAGACGCGCTGTTGCGCCCGTGCGGCCTGCCGCGCTGCGCGATCCTGCTCTGCGGCAGCGCGCTTTACGGCCCGCTCGGCATCGCGCGCGGCGCGCGGGGTCTCGCGAAGTTGATCGTTGACGGCATCGAAGCCGCTGGCGCCCTGGGTGATACCGGCGATCTGCTGGCGCAGGCTGTTCAGCGCAGCGCGCACCTCGCCCAGCTCGGCCGAGATGCGGAAGGTTAGGTCTGCGCCGGTAGCCATGTCACTTGCCCCTCAGGCCTTGAATGTATTTCTTCCAGTGCTTGCCCTCGGCCTGGGCCATGCGCAGCGCGATCGCCTCCGCTACCCTGACCTCGCGGTTCCTGCGCTCGATTGCGCCCATGAAGGCGCGCACCTGGCGCAGCGTGTACCCCTTGATCTCGTCAAGCCGATGGCCCTCGCTGATCAGGTGCTGGCAGGTGTCAGCCCAGTCCCAAGGCTCGCTTTCGCCTCCGCCATTGCCTTGCGCACGGCCGGCAGGAGGCTCTGGGCGAAAAAATCGGCGTTCACCTTCATGGCGGGAAGGGCCAACAGGATGAATTCGGCGCTGTTCATCTTGCCGATGCGGGCCCGCATGTCGGCCACCGACTTGACGTCTGGAGCCACGGCATAGGCGACCGCGTCGATCAGCCGCTCTCCGTGCTCGCTGACGATGTCAAGCATCATCTCGGCCAGCGCCTGCGGATCCTCGCCGGCCGTGTCGATGTCGATCAGCGAGCCGATCATCGGGATCAGCGGGCGCAGCGCGCGCGTGAAGCCGGGCATGCGCTCGACAGTCAGCGGGGTGACCACAAAGGTCTTCCCGCCGACAGTGACCGTCTGCGCCGGCGCTTCGATTGCGTCGAATTCGTTGCTCATAGCGTACAGCCTTCGTGCATCTTCCTCTTGGCGGCCATTTCACGGTGACATATAGCCAGGCCAAACGGGGCGCCTTGTAGGTGCGGCCGTCGACCATCATGCACACATATCCATGGCTATTGCGGCTTCCAGCCACCTGCCCCACCTGAGTGCGCCGCGCCGTCCGAACGCGCCGCGTGAAGACCCCGGTCTCTGGGTTGTATTCCAGAATCTCTCGGAGCCGTTCTGCGGTCAGTTCGGTCACGCCTGAACTTCAATTTTGAAGTATTGCGACACACCGGCGCCGATCTTGGTCGTGTCCTTCAGCAGCTTGCCGCTGACTTCCATGGCCGCATACTCGTCGCCGATCAGGCCCAACGAAGCCAAGGCGCCGACCTTCACGCGGTAGGCGGTGACGCGGGTCAGCTTGCCCGAGCGCGCCTCGTTCAGGCCGGTGAAGACGAGCTCGTATTCCTTACCAGAGCTGGTCAGGGCCTGCACGATGTCGGCCGTGGCCTTCGAGTAGGTGATGGTGATGTCGTCGCCGTTGGCGATGGCGCCACCGGACAGGATCACGACGCCAGACGGCCGCACCTCGTAATCGGTGTTCTCTGTCAGGACCGTGGAGCCCTTCTTCACGTTCGTGATCGTTGTGGCCAGGTGCGTGGTGGCCACGAAGTCGCCGACGTTGACGTCGGCATGCGCTTCATCGGTCACTGTGGCAGTGGTCACGCTCGTGGTGCTGCCGTACAGCGCACGCGCCAGGTTGGTCGCGTTCAGCTCGTGCAGCGTCATCGTGGACTCGACCGCCGTGATGCGCTTCACCTCGTTGAAGGTGCCGCCGCCCGGCTGGGTGTAGTCTTTGAGCTCCTTGGTTTCCTCGGTGACCGAGAAAGACAACGCGGAGCAGTTGCCCACCTCGATCAGGCCTTTCGTGCCGCCGATCTCGCGCAGGGCCACGCGCCCGCTGCCGATGTAGCTGTAATCTGCCATGTTGGACTCCTGTTACTGCTCGCCGCGAAATGTCGCCGCGCAAGAAAACGCCAGCGGGACGAAAGCGTAGCCGGCACTGTATTCGGGCCCTGGTGCAGGTTGCAGGCGCAAATACCTGCCGCCGCCGACGTGGTAACCGAGCAGGGCCTTCAGCACCAGATCGCACAGATCGCTCACAGCATCGCGCGCCGCGTCGACGTTGCCATTGCCCTTCGCGCTCTTGGCCGACACGACGACGAACCAGTCCTGCTGCACCTGCTGAATTTGGCCTGTGGGCGTGACCACGTCGCCGGTGGAATACCCGTCGTAGATCACCCAGGCTGCCGGCGCCTTCTGGCGCATTTCCTGCGCGATGTCGATGTCGCGCAGCGTGCCGACGTGCACATCGCTGGGCAGCTTCTCGCGCAGGCGGTCGAGAATCGATTGTTCGGTGGCTGCGTACATGGTCAGACGACGGCATCGACGGCCGACTTGATGTGTTGCTTGATGGCCTGGGTGACTAGCAGCGACCACGAGGGCGGCAGATCAACCGCAGGCGGTGTGCCGCGGCGCAGCGGCAGGTATGGCCGGGCCTTGATCGTCACCTTCTTGGTGAAGATCATCTCCCCGTCTGGGCCTGGGAATGCGAGCACCTTGGCGCGCTTTGGCACGATTGTGCCGCCGAACTGCTGCAGCCGCGCCTGCACAAGGTTGGTGCCGATCGTCACGCCGTTGCCATCGGCCAGCGCGCTGATCGAGCGCTGCAGCCGGCCGGTGTCGCGCAGCGGCTGGCCAGGCTTGCCGGATGCGTTCGACTGCATCTGCTTGCGGCCATTGTCGGTGTAGTCGAGGCTGCCGTCTTTCTTGCGCTTGTCCCAGGTGCCGCCGTATTTCCCGGACGCCTGCTTGACCGACGGCGCTCGCCACTTGATGGCCTGCCATGGCGAGCCCCACGGATCGACGCCCAGCTTGAAGCACAGGCGGATGCGGTTGAGCAGCTTGTTCCCGACGATGTCGAACACCGGCTGCATGTCGCCGACGGCGCTGTCGAACGCCTTCAGCTTCGCTGAGCCGATGCTTCCGTCGATGTCGACCTTGATGCTGGACGCCACGTCAGAAGCCCTTCAGCTCGTCCATCGTGAAGACACGATCGGCGCTGTAGCCGTCGGACGAGAATCCAGCCACGCCAGCGGCCCCGCCGTCGGCACCAGGCGGCAGCGACAGCAGGCCGCGCGCCAGGTCGCGGAGCTGGGCGAGAACGTCGTCATACCGCCGCCGCACCTCCTCGGGTGCGTGCTCGTCCCACAGGCGGAAGCGCGCGATGTCAGCGGCCCATCCGACGACAAGATCCGGCACAGATGCCAGCGGCAGCGTGTAGCGTGACGACAGGTAGCCGTCAATCATCGCCGTCGCGTCCTCGCAGGCGCGTGTGAGCGATGTCGTCTCTTCCGCCGATTCTGCGCCGCTGTTGTCATCGTCCAGTAGGTCGGCGATCTCAGCCACGCCGAAGCGCTGTTCTAGGCCTGCGCGTTCGATGTAGGGCATGGGGTGCTCCTTGGTGTCAGTCCGCGATTGTCTTCTGCAATCGAATCACTGGCCGCCACGCATCTCGACGCGCTCCGAGTATTCGCTGTTGGCCAGGAAACGCTCCAGGGCCACCAGATCGTAGGTGTGCGGGTCAGGCAGATTCAGCATCTCGGCCGCTGCCTCACTGCAAAACCGCTTGCTGCGGCTGTGGCCCACCGGGGGCGCCAGGATGCCCACCAGGCCACGCAAGTCGTAGCCGGCCCCGTAGTGCTGCCGCAGCCACTCCAGCGGGTCGAGGTGCGGGCCATTCCAGAGGTACACGCGCCACTTGCCGGGGTTGCTGATGTCGATCACTTTGCCGCGCACGCCGCCGTCAAGGAAGCTGGCCGACACGCACAGGTGCAAGCCGTCCACGTCCAGCGGCACTGCGACTTCGACGTGCGCGCTGTCGCCGCCGCGCAGGGTCGTCACGACCCGCGCGAATGGCCGGGTGTCGGAGTGGCGGAAGGCGATCAGGATCACGGGCCGTTTCCCTCAGGTGGCACGTACTCAAAACCCAGTTCTTGCAGGATCGTTTCGACGCCCACGCCGCTGATTGCCCAGGCATCGGCCAGCCAGATCGTGGTAGCGGCCAGCCATGCGCCTGTCTGCTCTGCGCTCAGTGGTGGCGGCTCCATTCCCTTGCGGCCCCAGCCGGCTTGCACTGCGCCGTGCAGGATGGCTGGGTTGGCCAGCATCGCGGCATATCCGGCCCGCGTTTCAGCGGTTATCGGCGTGTCGCATACCTCGTAATCCACACCGGCCTTGCGTGCGCGGATGCTTGCAAAGCTCAGATCATCCCGCGCCGATGGTCCCAGCGCCTGCCCGATGTCGGACGACAGGGCCGACATACTGGCGGGGCTGATGATTACGGCGCGGTGCAGGTATGCGACTCCCATGTGTCACCCCGTGTAGGTTGCGCCTGCCATAAAGGCAAACAGGCGTTCGATGGGTACACGCGCTGCGCTGTTGGCAGATGGGATCAGCGCCGCGCCGACTATCTGGCCATTGAAAGACTCGAAGCCGTTGACGATGGACCCAAGCCGCGCCGACCCACTGCCGGCAGTGAAGCCGCCGGAGAAAACCTGCGCACCGATCTGCGAGCCGTTTTTGTAGACCCGCTGGCGGTCGGAATCGAACTCGGACGAGATGACGAACTGCTCGTTCGCGGAGTAGGCGGCAGCCAGTGTGGCGATCTCCGATGTGCTGGCGTTGTTTCGCCGGGACCAGATTTCTCCGTTGCTGCGGAACTTGAGCACCACCACGTTTGTGTCGGCGTTGTCGCCAGTGCCGAAAGGCGCAGTGTTTGCAAGTGCACCAGCTCGCACCGCCAAGATTAGCGTGGACGTTGCCGGCGTGGTCAGCGATGTCAGGAGCTGGTCATTCGACCCATCGAACGACATCGCCGCAAACCCATCCGCCGCAGCCGCAGCCCCCGGAGCCGGCACAAACACCGGGCGGTTTGCGCTGGTGCTTTGGATGGCGTGGTTGCCGAAAACACGGCGCACAGACAGGCCCGTAATCGTGGCCTGCCCGACAGTGCCGTTCCAGGGGATAAATTGCAACGTTGGTGAGCCGCTGGCAGGCACAGTCCCGACGAAAGACTTGACCCCGTTGCCTGTGATCTGACCGACGCCGAGCGACTGGCCGTTTGCTGCCAGAGTAAAACCGTCGCCAGAGAAGTCCGCAAGCGTGAACGTGAACAGGTAAGTTCCGGCCGCCGTCATGCCGGCCACCGAACTGACGCTCGCAGGCTGCGTCGTCGTTCCGTTGCGCCGGATGTCCGCACCAAACGTCCAGGCGCCAGAAGTGGTGCCCGTGTGTGGCGTCGTCGCAAGGTTCGGCGTGCTCACCTGCCCAGCCGCACCGTCCCGCAACCACCCCACCACGCCCGAACCCAGCGCCGGCACACCACCAGAGCCATCCGAGCCCACAAACGGCCCGTTCACACTCCGGTCAGCGTACCCCGCAGGCGGCACGTACCACAGCGATGCGCCCGCCGCAGCGGCTGCGGCCTCTGCCTGCTGGACAAGAGATAGCCACAGCGGAAGCTGACGGCGCACCGCATGCGCGATGGCCGTCAGCCGGGTGGCACGCAGGCGAGGCATCAGGTGATCTCCGTGAACTCGGCCGCGCCGTCTGCCGTGGCGTCAGATGCGCGGATCACCGCGATGTTCGGGGTCGCGGGCAAGCCTATATCGACACGGTCACCGGCGCCCAGGTAGTGCGAGGTCGCCGCGTTGGCGGTCTGCGCGCTGCTGCCGACCACGTACCGCAGCGGCTGGCCGCGGGCACACAGGCTGACGCGCCCAACGCCCGCCGTCAGTTCCACGTTCGCGCTCGTCGTGGTCGTGGCTTGCTGGCGGGCCGTGCCGGGGATGCCCAAAGGTTCGACGTTGACGCGGCTCTGGTCGCTGGCCAGCACGACCGGCATCGAACCGGACGAGGCCTTTTGGCCGAGGGTGGTTGTGCGCGCCAGCAGCGTGGCCCAGTTCAGCAACGCCCGCTTGGCCGCGGCCACCAGGCTGTAGTTGCCAGTGCCGTCTGCGGCGGCTGCCGCAGCGCTCGTGGCGCCCTGAGCGACATCGGCGCCGTCTGCGATCGTGACAGCACCACCCCCGCCCACGCCCCCGTTACTGGGGTTCACCGGGTTGCCGTCGATGTCGGTCAGTACGACGCGATGCGCGACGCCATCGTCGCCTTCGTGAATGAGCCGCTTTTCGGTCATGTCGATCTTCCTTTGTCACGAAAAAGGGGGCGCGCGGCCCCCTTTGTTGTCGCGCTGCTTGTGCGCCCCGGCGATCAGGACTTGCCGATCGGGATGATGCACCCCGGACGGCCGCAGATCATCCGCGGGTGCGTCTGGACCGACACCTCCCACCCCTTGGTGCCCTGGCTGTCAACCAGAGGCTTCGAGCCCAGGTAGTAGGGCTGACCCAGCGCACCGGCGCCGACGCTTTCCAGCGTGTCGTTTGGGGCGAAGGCCTGGAAGAACGTCTCGGAAACGCCCAGCGGCATCGCGCGCGCCTCGTTGTCGGGGATCTTGATGTCACTCGTACCGCGGTAGCGCATCCATGTCACGCCGCCGAAGACGAAGCGGTCGGTCACCGCGCCGCGCAGCTCGGCCGCCGCCTGGTAGTTGAGGTACGTCTCCTTGACCGACTTGGCCTCGATCAGGTCGGCCCAGTAGCCGTCGGAGCACAGGACGCCGACGCTGCTGAAGGTCACGCCGTCGAGCGCGGCCTCGATGGGCAGGCTGATCTTGTTGAAGATCTCCTGACGCAGCTTGGTGCTGTCGCTCTGCACGGCGATCACCACGCCCGAAGCGGCGCCGCCGAACTCCGAAGAGGCGGGCGAGAGAAGGCAGTTCATGCGCAGCTTCTCGTGCGTGCGGTCGGCGTGCCGGCGCAGTTTGGCCACTAGGCGGGCCCGGCGGTCCTCGATCACTTCCCTCGGCGCGGTCACGCCGGCGCCGCGCATGTTGAGAACCTCGTCGGCCATCACCGCGCCCTGATCCCCGAAGGTCTGGGTCGTGAACGTCGCGACAGAGCGCTTGTCCAGATTGGTCGTGGTGCGCGGAGCGCCGCGAGCGATGGCAGTCAGCACCTTGCCGGTGTCCTTGGCCTCGATCTCGATGGCCAGGGTCGTGCTGGTCAGACCGACGGTCTCGAAGATGCCCAGCTCACCCAGCATGCCGGGCTGATAAGGGGCCTGCGCCAGGACGCGCAGGAGTTCCTCGCGGTTGAAATAGTCGCGGAAGATGTCCATTCTTGCTCTCCTTCTTCAGCCGCGATCAGCGCGGGATGATGGTCGCGGCCCGCAGATCGGCCAGGCCGGCAGTGATGCCGGTGCTGTCGTTCGACCCCCAGGCCAGGGCGTCCGTTTTGACCACCGCCAGACGGGCGACGATCGTGGCCTTCGCATCGGCAGCAGAGGCGTCGACGTCATAGGCCAGCACCGCACGGGCGACCTCGGTGCCGTTGCTGGCGCCGTTGTCGTAGTGGCTGTATTTGCCGCCAGAAGTGATGATGCCCAGCACGCGGCCGGCCTTCAGCGCGCCAGCGCCAGAGGCAACGGTGACTTCTTCCAGTGAGTAGGACGGGTGTGGCATCCACTGCAGGAACTCCAGCGGGCGGGCCGGTTCGTTGTAAATCGCCATGTCGGCTCTCCTTCAGGATGTGGGCGGCGCCCGGGTTACTTCTTGGCCTGGCCGCCGCTGGCGACCTGGGCAGCGATCTGTGCCTGCAGCTCGGCCACACTCGGGGCGTTGCCGTCAGCGCCGGTGCTCGACGCGGCGCGCTCGCCGTATTCGACGACCTTCGGGCCCTGCTCGATCTGCAGGAGGTAGGCCTCGCGCTGGCTGACCTTCTTGGCCTTGTCGCCTTCGCCGAAGTCGATCACCGCCTCGCCGTCGACCAGGCCGACAGCGAAGTCGATCGCCTGCTTGCGCTGGGCTGGCAGGAGTCGGCCTTCCTTGATGGCGGCATCGACGCGGGCCTCGATCGCGGTGCGCGCGGCCTTGGCCTCGGCTTCCTTGACCTTGGCCTCGCGGGCAGCCATGCTGGCCTCGCGCTCGCTGAAATCGGCGGGCTTGGCGTTGGCCAGGGCCGCGTCGCGCTCGGCGGTGAGCTTGGCGACCTGCGCCTGCAGTTCTGCGATCGTCATATAGTCTTCCTCGGAAAAAGCCGGCATCACCTGGCCGGCGGGATTTGTTGGGTTCGTCTCGGCCGACAGTGCCTTGTCGGCGGTCGCCTGCAGCTCATCGAGGTGCCAGTTCGGGATCAGCTTGTCGGCTGTCTCGATGCCTTCTTTGCCGATGATCCATTCGCGCAGGGCACGCATGATCGAAGACACCGATCGCCAGACGAAGCGGTCATAGTCGGCAAACTCGACGACGCCAGCTTCCTCGCTGAAGTTCACATCGCGCAGGCCCTTCACGGCCGGCGGCTGTGCGCCGAGGAAGGCGACGTGCCGCAGGTAGAGCGTGCCGGGCTTTGGATTGGCCGGGCTGTCGGGCAGATACCACGACGCCGAGCGCTTCTTGAAGCGGCCGGCCGCGACCATCTCTGAGAAGTCAGCATCGACCTGGGCGGGATCTATCTCGATCTCGCCGGTGTCCTCGTTGAAGGACATGGCGCCAACCCAGCCATAAGCCGGGGCGTTGTCCTTCGGGTGCCCGACGACGATCGGCGCCTCGTGCAGCGCCGGGTCATAGTATTTCACGGCCGCGCGCAGCGCATCCTCGCTGAAATCCAGCGTGGCGCCATTGCTGGCCGTATGCCGGCCTTTGCGGAAGATCGGGAACCGCTTCATGAGCGCGGACTGTATGCACAGTGAATCCGGCTTTGCAGGTGCAAATATCTGCCGTGTCAAGCCCAGCGGGTGAATACCCTACCCCCACGTTCTAGGTGTTCCCTACTGCGCAGGGTGCGATACAGTTCAGACATCGCAACACGCAACCCGGAGCACACGACATGGCCAACTTCACCATCCAGTCCCGCAACTTTGGCGAGGTCACCTTCGCCTGCCGCGATGAAGGCGGATACGTCCGCGTGTATGGCGCCGACATTGGCACCCGCGACGGAAAACAGCCGTGCGAAGGTGGCGGTTTCACCGGCAACACGCTGACTGCCAACGAGAAGACGCTGGAGAAGATGGCGCGCCGCTGGTGGCGTCAGTTCCTGGCTGGCCAGCGCGAGTTCGCTTGAACCATGAGCCCCCTCGACGAATGGCTCTGAGCCAACACCCCAAAGCCTGGCCCTTCCCCACCTACAAAGGCCAGCCGTACCGCAAGCCGCGCACCCCGCGGCCCAAACCCACAACCCCGCCGGGCCCGCCGGCCCCGTTCTGAAGGAGCACACAGTGATGATTGCAAACCTGATCAAGCCCGCGACGCACGCCGTCGCAGGCACCGACGCCAACGGTGTCACTTGGTACTGCACCGGCCGCGCCGGTGCGGCATGGGTGTCACGCGACCCGAAGGATGCCTTTGTCGGCTGGTACGAGTCCGGCGCCACGCTGAAGGCCGAGCGGCTGAACAGCATCAAGGCCCTGCATGGCCTGAACTTCCGCGCCATCGAAGGGAGTGCACTGTGAACAGCGAAGCACTGCACACCGAATTCTTGCTGGCACGCGACGGCTGGATCGACCGCGGCCGCTTCGCGGCCGAGATGCAGGCGATCTGCGACGACATCAAGGCCCGCAACAGCGCCAAGGCCGCGGCCATCCAGCAGCGGCAGCCGGTGCAGCGCGATCTGGCCCAGGTGCGCGCCGAATACGAGCGCGAGCTGGTCGGCTTCGATCCGACCTACATCTGGTCGGAATACCACAGCGAATACAAGAAGCACGAGGCGACCTTCAAGCGCATCTGCGCCCTCTCCGACGAAATCGACAGGCTGTCCAAATGAAAGACGAGATCATCAGAACCGCAAAAAGCGCGGCCCTGGCCTTTGTGATGGGCGCCGCAATCGCCGCCGCCCTCGTTTTCGGGTGGCCGGCGTGATCGTCAGCGCCCGCAAGCGAGCCCGCCAGGCCGCGCACGCCCTGCTTGATCGCGCCAAAGCTGGCGAGCCCGTGATGGCATCGCAGATTGTTCAGGCGCTGCGCACCACCGGAGACCTCAAACAGGTCGCACACGCCGTGCAGATCAACACGCCGGCCGGTGCCTGGGAGCGCAAACACGCCGCCCTGATGCGCCCGGCATCATGGTTTGACCCTATTCACTGACGCCGCAAGCTGCTGCACATTCAACCCCTGAGGATGCCCCTGTGAAACCAGTAACCCGCGCTCGCATTAGACATGCTGCATTCGTGGCTTGTTCGGTGCTAGTTGTCTTGGCCGCTTACGTGGTGGCCGAGCTATGAGCTTCCCGAGCATGGCCGGCCGCGATGCCGTTGAAGATCTCCGCGTTCTGATGTCTGAGCACAAGCTCACGCAAGGCAATGTGGCCGAGATGGCATGCGTCAGCATCAAGACCGTCGAGAGCTGGCTGGCCAGCAGCGATGCCGCCTCACACCGCAAGATGCCAGCCAGGCACCTGCGCGTGATCCGCTATGCACTCCCGCAACACCTGGCCGCCACGCGCGGCAGAAAGAACGCCAAATGAGCGACACCAGCACGCCGATTGAAGCCAGAGACTTATTCAACGCAGCGCGCCACGCCGAGATCGTGATTGAGAAAGAGCTCGGCAAGCTGCTGGCCATGGCTGACGGTCTTGCGCAAGACATTCGACTGGAGATCACGAGAGAGCACCTTAAAAGGCATGGCGAAAGAACGCCAAAAATCACAAACTTGAGCGTGAAGATCGTTGTGGAGATCTGACCATGAGCGCCAAGCAATCCAAGCGAGCCCGTTTCGCTCACCGCCAGCGTGTGTGGCGCCTGGTGGCCTGCATCAAGCGCAGGAACAGCGGGCGCCCCGGCTTTGTCGGCGCGTGCATCCGCTTGACCATCACAGACGAGTACGGTAACAGCAAAAACTTCGGAAGCGGAGCCATGTTTCTTGAGACCACGGACGCGACGACCATCACTGACACCGCACGTCGCAGGATCATCACCAGCATCACCAGAGACTGACCAATCATGTGGATCTTCACCAGCAATGCATTCGTGTCGATCGTCGAGCACCGCGACGACCCGGCGAAGCTCATCGTCCGTGGCCGCTTCAAGGGCGACGTTGACAGCTTCCTGGGCGCCCCGATTGAGATTGAGACGCCAGACGACGCCGATTACCGCTTCCGTGCTACAGCCAAGCGCGACGATGTCGAGGCCGCGATCCAGCGTGCCGCCAAGGCGATCAACTACGAAAACTTCAAGGGCTCGATGCCCAGGCATCCCGACTGGCGCCACCGCGTGGCCATGCGCGTGTGGCAGGTGATGGCCACGGCCCAGCAAGAGATGCGGGGCAAGCGATGAACGCGGCGCCGAGACTCGACGTCAGGTTTCTGACGGTGCACCCGGTCACTGCAAAGTGGTGGGACCAGCGTGAGAAGTGCAGGGCGTGCGCGAACTACATCGGCCCTTTGGCTGACACGGCCACCAAGGAGCCCAAAAACAAGAACGTGTCCGAGCGCTGCGATGCGTCGCGAAATTACCGCCCGCAAGGCGGCGGCAAGCCGCTGCCCGACTACTGCATTGACGCACGCGCCGGTGCCGACGAGCGAGACGACGGCCGCGCAGGGATCTGCGGGCCTGATGCTGTGCTGTGGGAGCCGAAGCCATGAGCACCACACCAGAAGCCCAGCGCCTTGCCCGGGTGCTGGAACAGATGCCTCTTGGCGAAGTGGATCAGCTTGCCGCCGACATGCTGCGCGCCCAGGCTACAGAGGTCGAGCGCCTGACCGCTGGACGCGATGCGCTGCGGGCCGCGCTGCAGAAGTCGCTGACGGCCATGGAGGAGGCTGTTCACTTCTACAAGACGGGCGATGGCCGCCCACCATCGCAGACGTTTCTCTTTGAGATCGAAGAAGCCCGCGCCGCCCTGGCGCAGAAGGGGGAGTGACCATGCGAGTGATTGAGATCGTTAAGGCCCACCTTGTGGCCAACGGGTTTGATGGCCTTGTGCAGGAAGATGCCGAGTGCGGCTGCTTGTGCGATGACCTTGTGCTGTGCGGCGGCGACTTCTCCACCTGCGAGCCGGGGTACCGTGGCATTGACGAAAGCGGAGACGATGCAAGTGATTGGGCCATCTACCGCAGCAAAGAGCGCGCGCTTGAATCAGTCGCAAACGCCAAGGCTCGCGCCGCACTGGCGCCGAAGGGGGAGTGATGTCCGACACCAGAACGGAGATGCAGGCCCACCCGGTTTGCCCGGCATGCGGGCACGAGCACCACGACGCCTGGGAGTGGAACTTCGGGCCGGGGCTTGAGGGCGAGCGCACCGGTAGCTGTGACCACTGTGGCGCGGGGTTTGTGACCGAGCGAGAGGTGACGATCTACTTCACCACGAAACTGGTGAGCGCCGCACTGGCGCGGAAGGGGGAGTGATGCGCACAGCACCGAAGGGCTTCTGGATCAGCTTTTGGGATGGCTTCAGCCTCGGCCCACTGTGGCGGTGGATCGCCAAACGCTGCGCCGCCCAGGCGCAGGGAGACAAGCCATGAGAGGCAAACAGCTTTGCCCACGCATCTGGCGCGTTTGGTGTGCCAGATCGGGTCGGATGTTGTGGTGGTGCAGCGAAATGCCGGAAAGGCCTTGGGGGCTTGGCCCGGACCTCACCACGATCCGATTGTGGCGAGCGGCGCAGATGTGGTGCCGCCAGCAAAACTCCAAGGAGCAGCAGCCATGAACGACCGAGAGCTTTTGGAGTTGGCCGCGAAGGCGGCGGGGCTTGACTCCGCTGCCGAGATGTACGGATGGTGCGAAAGCGGCGCACTTCTTGACCGCAATGATCCTCCGGAAGTATGGAACCCGCTGACCGATGACGCAGACGCGCTGCGGCTGGCGGTGGCGTTGGGTCTATCGCTGGTTCCGTACCCGATCTATGGGAACCCCAAGCACTCAGTGATCGCCAAGCGATATGACCACGCAAGGTATCTACGCGACGAGGCCGAAGAGCCTCAGATTGAGGAAGTCCAAGTTTACGGAGGCGATCCATACGCAGCAACCCGCCGCGCGATCACCCGTGCAGCGGCTGAAATTGGAAGGCAGATGACATGACCGACCCCCTACACCACCCCAAGAGCGCAGCCGAGGCCGCAGCGGCTTTCATGCGCGAGGTGCCGGAAGACCCCCACCAAACCACTAACCCGCCGCAACAGCGGCACAACCTGGAGAAAACTGTGAACATTGACAACTTGACTTTTGGCGAACTCAAGCAAATCGCCGCTCTCTTTGGCGCGCAACAAACCGCCAAGCCAGCCAACATCGCCGACCCGCTGATCGGGAAATACTGCATCGCCCGGTGCTACTCGGCCGGCGTGCACGCCGGCATTGTCGAGGCGGTGGACGGCGAAAGCGTGACCCTCCGCAACAGCCGCCGCCTGTGGGCGTGGAAGGCCGCTGACGGCGTGGCGCTGTCCGGTGTTGCCCAGCACGGGCTGAAGGCCGGCAGCAAGCTGGACGTGATCAACCCGACGCATTACCTCACTGGCGTGTGCGAGTTGATCCCCGTTGGTCCCGGCATCGCGGAGGCCATCAATGCCTACAAGTAAGGTGTTTCAAGACGGCGACGGCGACGGCCCCGGCGACGGCTCCGGCGACGGCTCCGGCGACGGCTCCGGCTCCGGCTCCGGCTCCGGCTCCGGCTCCGGCTCCGGCTCCGGCTCCGGCTTCGGCTCCGGCTCCGGCTCCGGCTCCGGCGACGGCGACGGCTCCGGCTCCGGCTCCGGCTCCGGCTTCAGCTCCGGCTCCGGCTCCGGCTTCGGCTTCGGCTTCGGCTACGGCTACGGCGAGGGTTGAGTGATGCAAGACCACCAAACACCTAACGCAGAGCCGCAGTCACTCGATGACCTGACCCATGACTTGCTGTCAGAGCTTGCCGGCATCGACACGCACGATACGGACTTGCGCGACCACCCAGGCGCCTATGCTGTGGTTGAGCGTTTCGTGAGCGCGTTGCCACCGAGCAAGCCCGCTGCGGCCGGTGAGCCGCAGATGCCTGAGCCGGTGGCGTGGTCTGCGCCCACATTCAACTCATTCATTTCGCATCGCACGAAAACCGCTTACCAGCGCGCTGCTAATGGGTTCACGTATTACAGCGTTAGCCTCACCACCACCGAATCCGCCCGCGACTACGCCGAAGCCCTGGCCGCCGCCCGGGTGGCGGCTGAGCGGGAGAGTTGGGGGCGGCAGCTCGACCGCATTGCGGAGGGCGTGCGCCTCTACGGTGCGCCGGACAAGAACCTACTGGCCGACCGCATTGAAGGGCTACGTAATCAACCTCCCGCAACGGGCAGCGCGCAAACCGGCTGCGGCTGCCGCCAGGGTGAGTGTGAAAGCAAGCCGACCGGATGCCGGATGGCTACCGAAGTGGCGCAGCGCGACCCGAGGGTGATGTGATGGCAGCCGCTTACACGCCGGCCCGACAGTGCCACCGCTGCTGCGCGTGGGTCTGGTTGCCGAACTGGCCAGGACATGCCCGGCGATGCGAAACCGCCAACCCACCACCGCCCGCAACGGGCAGGGAGAATTGACATGCCACGCACAGAACCGCCACCACAGCGACCCTGGGTGATCGTCGGGCCGGATGGCATTTTCTGGCTGGGCTTTGCCGACAGCGAGGCTCAGGCTTGGAAATATGCCCTCGGATGGCCGACCTTGTACGAGACTTACGACCGCAAGGCAAAAGGCTACTACGCAGCCGAAGCCACCGTGACATGGAAACGGCCCGAGGCGGCCCAACAGCTCGGCACGCCGGGCAAGTGAAGGGGTAGAGATGAACGCCGACAAAATCTGCACATTCTGCGGCCAGACAGGCCACCGAGCACACGCATGCCCGATGCGCCCTGAAGCCCCCAAGGTCGGCCCGGGCCTCACCGATCAGGCGATCGCCGAGTACGGCGGCCGATGCGCCGAGGAAGCAGCACAGCGCGAGCGCGCAGCCATGCTGCGGAAGTTCGACGCCTATGTGCCGGCCGACGTGGCGTCCTCTATGCGCTGGCGCATCATGGAGCTTGAGCAGCAACTCGCCAACGTCAAGCGCCAGGCGCTGCTGGCCGACATCGGGAGGTCGCGCGCATGATCGCCGCAACAGTGGCAGCCGCCGCAATCGCCGCGGCATGCATCACCCATCAGCCAGGCGCGCAGACGGCCAAGGGCCAGGAATGCCGCGCCGAATCGGCCGCCGTCGAGGTGCCCAGCACCAGCCAGTTGATCGCCGGCGCGGCTGGACTTGTCCTGCTGGCGGCCTTCCGCCGTCGCCGCACCGAGCTGCGACGCCTGCCTGTTCCGGCCGGCCGTGATAGGCCCTCGCGCTGGCAGCTTCGGGTGCGATGATCTGCATCGGCTATCATGTGCGCGCGACGTCAACCGTTGCGACTCATGCGATGCTTCAGCCCCCGTTACCGCAAGGTCTCGGGGGCTTTTTTCATGCCGCAGCGTCAGCGATCAGCGCCTGCACGCGCGCGCGCTCTTCGGACCACGTCAGGCCCTCGGCCTTGAGGTGGCCGTAGAACCACTCCAGGCTGTCGCCAACGAGATCAACGTCTGCCGCCTCGTATGGCAGCACCTCAAGGCGCCAGTCCTTGCCGGCCAGGATGTTCCCATCCCATTCACCGGTGCGCGTGTGCAGCGCTGGCGAGGCGGCCCCTGCCGGATCTGCATAGCTGGGCTCGACCCAGGCCACGCCGCCGGCAGACTTGAAGACGAACGCAGCCGGCCGGATGACGGGCGAGTCATCGCCTTGCATGGTGATGATGATCACCGCCCCTTCCAGGGCGTCAACGTCGCGCACGGTGCTTTGCCTTTGTGATGATGACCTCGTCGAGCCTGCGACCATCCGGCCAGCTCTTGTATCCGCGCGACTGCATCCAGTTGATCGCGTCCTTCACCTCGGCCTCGCTCGACAGAACGATGCGGTCGAGATCGTCAAAGATCGACAAACCGCCCTTGAAGATCGTCTCGTTCGAAGACGCTCCCCCGCTGCCGTAGGCCGTGGCCTTCAGAGAGTTGACATCGTAACCCCGGCGCGCGGTTTCCACCGTGTTGCCAGTGGTGCGGCCAAACATATCGCCTTCGTAGGTGATGGCGTCCATGCGCCGCAGCACCGACGGGCGCCAGTAGAGCCCGGTGCCCTCGGCCACCTGTTTCGTACCAAGGCGCGTGAAGTGATAGTCACCACCCCCGCTGGCCAGGTCGGACGACACAGAGGATCCAGACAATGGCAACCCGCGGCGCACGCGATCTGTGAGGCTTGCGAACATGCCGCCGCCGTCGACGATGGTCTTCAGCCGCTCGAACACGCCAGAGCCAGCATCCCAGCCAAGGCCCTGCGGGTTGTGATAGACCACATGCGTGCGGCCGAGCTGCTCCATGTCCTGGGCCGACAGGTCCGGGCGCAGTTGGTAGGCGCGGCCGTGGCCGAAAGCCTGGCGCACGCCGTCGACATTGCGCCAGCCGTCCGACGCATCGATGTCCACGCCGGTGGCTGAGCGCAGCATGTTCAGCTTGAGCTGCAGGGATTCCTCGGTGCGGTCGGCGATGGCCTCGAACTGCCGCAGCTTCTGCAGGTCGCGCAGCAGTGCGATGCGCGCATAGGCGTTCAGGTACAGGTGCTGGCGGTCCAGCGCGGTCGCGCGCACCGACTGCAGCCCCATGTCGGTCATTGAGCCGAACACGCGCGAGGTCGCGTCAACACCGCGCCCGGGTACGTCGATCTTCACCACGCCCTGCATCGCCCATGCGACGCCGCTGTCGTGCGGGAAGTAGGTCACGCGGGTGCCGTCGGGAAGTTCCGCCTCGTAGCGCACAGAGGTGCCCGACACACTGGCCCGGCCGCCGTCCAGCTTGGCGAAGCTGCGCTCGAATATGGCCGTCTCGAATTCGTAGGCGCCGGTGACCTTCTTCCAGCGGATGGCGCCGGCATCGTCGCCGCCCACCTTCGGCTTGATCTTCAGCTCGAAGGCGTCGGGTATCTTGGCGGAATCGAACTGCGGCAGCGCGATCGCCTTGCGGCCGGCCTGGGCGTCGGGCAAAACACGCGCCAGCTCGTCGCGCCAGCGCTGGAGCGCTGCGATCTGCTCGGCGATCGCGTCGCCGTTCAGCGAGGTGGCAACGGCCTTCTGCAGTTGCGCGATGCTGCTGTCGGTGGTGAAGATGGCGCTCTTGATCCTGGCGACGACCTTGGCATCCAGCGGGTCGCCCTTCGACGCCCGGAAGTTGATCGACTTGACGGCTTCGAGGATGGCCTGCCGCGTCTCACCGAGGGCGATCGTCGGCACCTCGCCCGCTGTCAGTGCCAGGGATTCACGCAGCGCAGCGGAAGCCTGCGGGCGCAGCTTGAAAAATCCCCGCGTGGTGTCGCTGCCGTCGGCCCGCTTCAGCGTGTGCACGAGAACCATGTTGTCCTCGATCTGGTCGCTGTCGGTGGCAAAGCCGTAGCCGTTAACGCGCGATTGCTCGACGAACTCCTGTTCTCCAGGGGTCACGCGAGCACTGGCCGGCGGGGCCGCCTGTGCACCCTGCTGCCGAGCCTTCACGCGCTCGGCTGCGGCCGGGTATCGCTTGGCCAGGTCGCGCTGTCTGGCCAGCAGCAGATCCGCCAGCGCCGAACGATCGTCAGCATCGCGCGGGCCGAACTTGTCCACCATGGCGCGGATGTCGGCCTCGCGCACGGCCAGCACCTTCTCAACGCCGCGCTCCATGTCGGCCTGGCTGATGTTGCCAAACACCGCCCGCGCCTGGCTGTTCGTGCCGTCTCGCAGGCTGTCGATCTCGCTGACGCTGCGGCCGAAGGCCTGTCCCTTGAGCCCTCCCATTGCGCGATAGCGCAGGCTGCCGCCGACGTCGATGCGCAGCGCACGGCCGCCCACCAAAACGGTGTTGTCGAAGTTCATCCCAACGACGTCCCAGTTCGCCAGCCACGCATCGACGGCAAAGCCATCGAGAACTGATTGCGTGGCGGCCAGGGTTTTGGCGTCGACTTCGGTTATTCCGTCCACGATCCTCGATGCCAGCGCCGGGCGGCCGTTGATCGTGATGGCGTGCAGTTCTGGGGCTTCCACTCCGGCCAGGTTGTAAAGGCGACCGGCCAGCACCTCATTCAATACGCCGTCCTCGCTGCCGTTGAACTTCACCATCCACTTCGTGCCGGTGCTGGTGTCCTGATAGATGGCTCCCTCTGTGGCGCCCTTTCCTTTGCGTCCGACGACGACCATTGTGGACGGATCTGGCGGCGCCGGGTCTGGCGTGAGCGCCGATGCCGACAGGCTGGACTGTGGCCCAGGCTTCGGCCCGTTCTTGAGGTATGCCAAAGCGTCATTGACGTAGGCTTTCAGCGCAAGCCCATCAGCAGTGTCCGCGGCATATTCGTCGACCAGGCTCTTGAGCGTCTGCAGTTCGTCCAGATCGCCGGCGAGAAGCGCCTTCTCGGCATCGTCGGCCCATGTTGCGCCGCCCTTGATCTTCGGCTTCGTCGGCGGCACGCCGCTGGCGGCCTTGGCCGCGGCCTCTGCGGCGGCCTTCGCCTGGGCAGCCTTGGCCGCTTCGATCTTGGCCTTCTCGGCTTCGATCTTGGCCAGGAATGCATCCGCCTCGGCCTCGGGCAGTGACAGGAAGGCTTTCACGCCGGCAGGCGGCGGGTTTTTGCCTTCGATGATGGCTTTCTTGTACGTGCTCAGGCCCTGCGACTGCACGGCCTTTGCCTTCAGCTCGGCGGCTTTGGTGTTGATACTGGCCAGCTTATCCGTAGGCTTGGCCTCCAACCATTCGCCCGACTTCTTGAGCTCGGCCAGCGCCTTGACCTTGTACTGCGCGCCGACGCCGAGGGCGTCCTTCGATCCCTTGGCGATCGCGTCGATCTGCTGCTGTGCGGCAAGCTGCGTGGACTTCTCCGCGGCCACGGCCTGGGCACGCGCGAGCGCTGCCTTTGCCTGCGCAGCCGCGGCCTCTGCCTGGGCGGCCTTCGCTGCGGCGTTCGCCGAGTCGGCGAGCTCTGCGTCCTTGCGCTTCTTGGCCTTGGCCGCCGCGGCGCGCATGTCAGGCGGGAGCTGTTCGACCTTCTCTTTCAGGATCTGCTTTTGCTTCCATGCCCACGATTCGCCAGCGTTGTGCGCGAATCCGGGGTCTATGCCCTTCGGGATCATCAGCGTCTCGCCGGTGCGCGGGTTCGTCCACTCGACGTTGCCGTCTGATGGCGGGTCGATCGAAACCTGAAGGCCCAGGGCCTCGGCTTCTTCGCGCGAAAGCTGGATGACCCCGCACCGGCAGTTGTACCCGTTGGGCGGATAGTGGGTGAGCCACCAATTCGAGGTGACAGGCGCGACGCGCTGATCCCAGGATGCGTGCAGCGGCCTGGTGCGGTCGTCGTCGACGGCGTCATACATCAGCAGCGGGGCCGTGTCGGCGTTGGCGACGATCTCCTGCCAGGCGCCGGCGGCATAGGCCGTCTGCATGTTGGTGCGGAAGATCGTCTCCAGGCGCCACGGGCTGCCGAGCTGGGCAACGATGGTCTGCCCGGTCAGTGGGTCGAGCACCTCTTTGCGGCCCCACCAGCCGCCCGACTGCAGGATCGGCGTGATCTGGTCGGCCCACACCTTGAAGCTGGTGCCGTTGGCCATGGCCGCATCAAGCGATGCGCGCACCTGGCCCAGCAAGTCGACGTCCATCATCTTGGCGACGGTGAAGGCGTGATCGTGCGCCTCGTCCATCATGTCGGCATAGCTGAAGGATGGCTTCAGGCCCTTGGCCTTGAAATAGTTGATTGCCTGCGCCGGGGGGACGTTGAAGGCGTCCGCGGTCGGGATCTCCAGAAACTCGATGATGCTGGCGGGGTCGGCGGGAAGCGCTCGCACCAGATCTGCCAGCGCTTCCTCGAAGTCGGCCAGGTGCTGCGCCTGCTCGACGAGGCGCACGAAGTCGATGCGGCCCAGGCGCACGGTCACGCGCGCCGCTGCATCCGCAGGGCGCCCATCATCCTGGCGAAGAATCCGCCGCGCTGCATTGCCTGCACGGCCTCGGGCGCTGGGTCTTCCTCCAGCAGCTCGGCCAGGCGCTGGCGGAACACCTCTGGGTCTCCGGCCTCCTCGGCGAACTGCAGGATCTTGCCAACCCGCCGGCCCATGATCGTCTCGTACTGCTCAGCGAATGCCACAGCAGCATCGAGCAGCGCCTGCTGATCTCCGCGCCGCGCAGCGCGCAGGGCCTGCAGTGCAGCCGATTCGCCCTCGGCGAACTGCGCCGGCTGCTGGCCGGGCTGCTGGCCAGGGATCAGCCCACCGGCAGGCATGGCAGACGCCTGTTTCTTGCGCCACCCGGGGCCGTAGGTTTCGAGGATGTAGCTTTCCTCTGGCTCGTATCCCAGGGCCGAGATCTTCGAGTCACGCTCGGCGCGAAGCGCCAGATCCTCGGCGGGCTCGGTGTGCCGGTAGACCTTCGGCGGCACGGCGCCTGGGAAGTTGAAGTCAGTCCACCACCTGACCGGCCCAGCGTTGAAGCTGCCGCAAAGAAGATCCGCGTCAGCTTCGACGATCTTCTGGGCGACGCCTTGCTGCGTTTTGTCGCTGCCCAGGCGGCCGGGCGTGCCCTGCGTGGTGGCCGTCTGCCCGATGATGATCTTCGCAATGGCCGCGTCCATCGCGTCTTGCATGGTTTTGTAATCGGCCGCGCCGCTGCGTGCGGCCTCCAGCAGCTCGACCACAGGTCCCGTCGGTGTGTCCTCGGGCACCACCACGCCGGCATCCGTGGCGATCCTGCGCAGCATGGCCACCGCGTTGCCGACCTGCTTGGATGCGTCGGCGTCACCGCGGGCTGCGGCTTGCAGCGTGCCCTGGGGCAGCTTGGCCACCGCCGTGGGCATGCCAAACTTCTCCAAGAAGATCAGCCAGAACTTGATGTCGTTGCGCTTGAAGAAGACCGGCCAGTAGAGCTGATGCGCGAGGCCCAGCCCATACTGCTCGTCGTGGTGATCGGCGCCCGCGCGGGTGACCCAGAACTTGCGCTCGGGCATCTGCACGAATCCGCTGCCACTCGTCCACAGGTGCACACCGCCGTCGCGGTCGAACCTGAAGCGGGCGCGATCGCGAACTTTGATCTTGTCGAAAACGACGCGGCCTTTCGCCACGTCCGGGCGCCACATCACTTCGGCCACACCCCAACCGTAGAACACCGAAAACAAGGCCTTGTCGGTGATGTCGTCCCATTCGAGCGCAGCGAGGTCTTCTTCGAGTGCAGCGGCGGCGGCCTTGCTCAGTGGGTCATCCGCGCCTGGCTCGATGACGGTATTGCAGGCGGTAAGCGCCAGGCGCCGCTGCGCCCAGGCAGCCGACACCTGATCGTCGCGCAGCAGCTCGCGGTAGACCTGCAGATTGGCGATGCCACCCTTTGCCTGCAGCACCGAGTCGGTCGGCGCCAGCAGCTCGACCCAGTTGGACGCCTTGAGGCTGTCCAGGCGAAGCGGGGAATAGGCGTCCTCGGCGCGCGCGATCTCGCCCATCGTGGGCTCGACGGTGCGGTCGTCTTCTGGTTTCGGGTTCGGGATCGTTGCCATTAAAGAAAGCCCTCCAAGCTCTCGCCGCGCGTCACGCCGCCGTAACCGCCGCCGATGTCATCCGCTTGCGGCTTGATCACCTGCGACGCAGCCTCGCGCGTCAGGCCCGCGCCGGCGGATTCTATGCGCCCGGTCCATCCGCGGGCCCATTTTAGAAACTGCGTGACGCTGTCCACTTGGTCGTCGTGCGTCACCAGCGGGAATCCGAAGAACTCTCCCTCGAAGTCGACAAGCCACTCGGCAGCGGCCGGCAGGTGCAGAAGCCCGGCCTCGACCATGCTCGACACATCCACCGCCCGAAATGTTTTGTCGCCCAGCGGCTCGATCGGGATGATCGGCAGGCTCGTGTTGTTGCGAAGCTCCTGAATCAGGCTTTGGCCGCTGCTCTTGTCCTCGATCAGGATCGCCGTCGGGTTGTCACGCAATGCCAAGTTCATGACCTTGGCCCTAAGCGTAGGGTAGTCAATGCGGTCGCTGTGGACTTCCTGCAAGTAGTAGCCGGGCAGCCCATCGCCGAAGCGCCACACGCTGCCGACAGTCGGGTCGTTGAGCTGGTCGGTTTTCTGCGCCGTGTCCCAGGAGTGCACCACGGTCTGCGCGCGCTGTGGGATCACGCCGTAGCGATCGCGGCACCACGCGGCCTTGAAGATGCCCCCCTCGTCTGGGCGTGGCCGCTGCTGGAACAGGGCCGCCCAGGTGCGCGCCTGCAGCCGGAAGGGCGCCCAGTGCGATGCGTCGAACCACTCGGGCCAAAGCATCTCGCCGACCCTTCTCCCGAGCGGGTCGTCGTTGCGCTCGCACTCGGCCGGCAGGTTGATGATCTCCCACATGCGCCCGTCGGTGCACTCGATGAGGCCTGACTCGCCGGCGTAACCCTTTGGCAAAAGCCGACCCGACGGATCATCTTCGTGCCACCTCGTAAGCACCATCCCCAGCCAGCCGCCAGGGATTAAGCGCGTTGACAGATCATCGATGTAGGCGTCCCACGTCTTTTGGCGAATGGTCGGGCTATCTGCCTGCTCACGGCCACGAATCGGATCATCAACCACCACCCCGTGGGCTCTGGATCCGGTGATGCCGGCCAACAGGCCTCGCGCCAAATACTCTGAGCCATTCGTAAGCGCCCATTCGTCCGCAGCGCTGGTGCTTGGTGACAGGGTGACGTGCGCGGGATTGTTCCCAAACCCGGACCACAGCCCAGAGAACTCACGCGATGCGGCAATCTGTCGCGCTCTGCGCCCGTGCCGCTTTGCAAGATCGCTGCCGTAGCTGGCGAGGATGATCTTCGTGCCCGGGTTCTTCCCCATGAAGTAGGTCGGGGCCACCACGGACGCATAAGTGCTTTTTGCGCTGCCTGGCGGAAGGAACAGCATGAAGCGGCCGTAACGTGTGGCCGCGGCCCGCTCGATGGTGCGGCAGATCAGCGCATGGTGAGCGGCTACAGCCGTCTCCACCGGCTGGAAAAGCCACTCGTCAGGGTCGTCTGAGGCTGGCTTGCCGGGGATCTCGATGGCGTTTGCGTATCCCGTCAGCGATGCGCGCCCGCGCCGCCGGCGGAGAAGCTCACGCGCCGCCGCTATCTGTGCCGGGGACGGCTTCGCCACGGGCGAGGGCCTCTAGATCGGCGTCGTCCATGGCGTGCAGGTGCTCGACCTTGCCGCCGTGCTGCAGGGGGATCGGGCCACCGCCTGGGCCCTGCAGCTCGCGCCGGTTGGTGTAGGCCCCGCCCACTTCCTTGGCCGCCTGCTCAAGAAGCTGCGCGGCGAGCTGGGCATTGTTGCGCTCGACGGCATGGTCGTGCATTCGCTGCAGGCTGCGCAGGCGAAAGGCTTGGTTCGCCACCGGGATGGCGGCCACTTCGTCGAGGAATCGCTTCCGAGTTTCGTCAAACAGCGTGCGCAATGGCTTGCTCAGTCGCTGGCACGCCGGCCTCGTCGGGTTGTACTGCTGCACCTGCTCGCGGCCCACGACGATGCCGAATTCTTCCTTGACGGCCTTGCTGACCTGCGAGGGCGTGTCAAAGCACGCCAGGGCCTGGACGATGAACGTCTTGTGCTTGTCTTCGAGCTTCGGCATGGGGGCAAATTGTAGCGGCTGTAGTCAATGTCATGCCGCGCGCAGCATGCACGTACCGCATGCCTGTTTGATGCGGATCGGCGCCACCGTCGGGCCCTTGGCCGCGGCCATGATCAGCTTGCCGAGGTAGCTTTCCGGGTCGCCAACGCCGTAGCGCTCGACCACGCCGACGAACTCCTCGACGTCGTGCGGGCGCAGGTACAGCTTCGGCCCGCCGTGCTTGTCATACGCCAGTTCACCGAACTCGTCGCGCCGGTGCCCGGCGTGATAGAGCTCGTGCTCAAGCAGCGCGCAGAATTCTGCATCGCTGCACTCGGCGCAGTGTTGGGCGTCCAGCGTGATCAGGAATCGGGGCTCCTCGCCGAACCATTCGCGCATCTGCTGTGATGCACGGCCGCGCTGCCAGGCATTGCCGCGGCCTGACTGCTGTAGATCCTCGCAGAGGCCCAGCACGCGGCGGCCTGCCTTGGTGAAGCCCTGGGCCGACCACAGAAAGCCGATGCCCACGTCTGACAGGTGCCCATGCTCAGGGTTGTGCAGATCGCCGGCTGGGTCGATGAATGTAGAGCGCACCCAGGCCAGCAGATCCGTCGCGGGTTCAAAGCGGTCCTCGAAAAGCGGCTCAAGCACCGACGCCGGCGGCATCGGTCTGGCTTGTGTTGCGGCTTGGTGTGGCGGCCGGCGCGGGGCCATCAGCGGCGCGCGAAGTGCTCGATCAGCCACATGGCGAGCGCGCCCAGGGCGGATGCGACAGACATCCCGAACCACAGGCCGCCTTTACCTTTGTTTGCCAGCTCCAGCAGAGTCTTCACGTCTGCCTGAAGGGCCTCGACCTGCGCCGAAAGCGCCTTAACTTCGCCTTCCAGGCGGCCGAATTCTCGGGGGTCGATCATTGCAACATCCATTTCTGCATTCATCACGGCCTCCGAAGGTAGCCCTTACGTACAAGTGCGGCCGCGCATTGCAGCCACGCATTGTGCCGCTCTATGCAAGAAAACCAGCGGGCCCGGTTTCCCACGTCAGTGGGTTCCGTGTTACCGAGTGTCTCCCCCGTCGATTGGATCGGGCCCTCGCACGCCTCGAAGGCTTGCCGCGGACAGCTCGGCGGATCGACGTGCGGCTTCTGCGATTGCGGCCAGATCGTCGTCGCGCACCCGCTGCAGATCAGTAGGGCGCACAACAGCGGCAAAGTCTGGATTCTCACGGATGACCCTTTCGACGGTCTTGACTTGCGTCACGGTGCGGGCCTGGGCCTTGGCGATGCGGTCGGCCGCGTCGCGCTCGATCTCCAGCATGCGTCCGTTGGCCTCGGCCAGCTTTTCAAGTGCACTAGCGCGATCGACGGCAGCCTGCTGCATGGCCTGGCTTTTCTCGGCCCTCATGTCAGCGCCGCCCATGCTGTAGGCCTTCCAGTGTGACCACGCAAGTAGGCCGGCAACCGCCAGGCCGGCCGCCGCCACCAAGTAAGGCGATGCGGCAGATCTGGCGAGCCTGGTGATCACTGACGGCCCCGCTGCCAATCTGCCCACCTGCGATAGAGGGCAAATGCAGCGCCGGCGATGATCAGCGCGATCAGCACCCAGCGCATCGGGTCCGCCTGCTCGACGGCCTTGGCTTGCTCGACGGCGCCCTTCAGCTCCTGCGTGCCGGCGCTCAAGGCCTGAATTGCTGGGTAGACCTCGGCCACCGCCAGCCCGCCGGCGGCCACCGTGGCGGTGCCGCTGCCGATCGCGGTGCCGGACTGCACGAAGGCGCGCTGCGGCTGCTTGCCATCCAGCCAGCGCGCGACCTTGAAGCCTGGGCAGGCCTTCGGGCTGTAGTCGTTGTGCCCGGTGACTTTCTTCACGCCGATGTGCCGATCCTTGATCTGCTCGATCAGCTCGCGCAGCGCCTCGCCCTGCTCGTGGGTGTAGTGCTGCTCGAAGGCGTCATTTGCGCTGCTGCCGAAACCGCCAATCAGGCAGATGCCAACGCCGCGGGCGTTCACCTGGGGCTCGAAGGCGCCAGGCGATGATTCCCGCCGACCGGTGTAGACCATGCCGTCGCGGTCGATGATCCAGTGATAGCCGATGTCTCTCCATCCGTTTTGCTCGGTGTGCCACCGGCGGATCTCGGCGACCTTCTCCGGGCCTGATCGGTTCTGCATCCACTCGGGCCGCGTGGCGCTGCAGTGGACGTTGATCTCGGTGATGGTGCGCGTGGTCATGTGGTGCCCCTGATGCTACGGGGCGGATTCTGCAACCGGTTGCCTCGCGGTTGACCCGGCAAACCGTTGCGCCCGCTCCTGTGCGTCGGCCACCTTGCGCAGCACCGCGGCCACGCCCTGGCGCGTCAGTCCGTATTCGACGCCGATGCTTTCCTGGCTTCGGCCGTCGGCGGCCAGGGCCGCGATGCGCTCGTTGCGCAGGTCAAGCAAAGCGTGCCGCTCGTCGGGGAGTTGCAGCTTCTCGTCGGCGAAGCGCGCGACGAGTTTCTGCGCGGGGCCAAGGCCAAGAGCCAGGGCCAGCGGGTCGGATTCGACCACCTTGGTTGGCACGCGGATCGTGCGCCCGCCCCAGCCGCGCACAAGCGAGATCGTGGTTGCCAAGCCGACCTCGCGGATCAGTGTCGTCAGGATCCTCTGCATGCATTCCTCGTAGTGATGCGCCCGTGACACGCGGATTGTATTTGCGGGCGGGAATTGAGCGTTTTGTCGCGCGTCACTGGGCGCCAGGAAAAGCAGCCAGTCAGCCACAGGGGCCAGCATTTCAGTCTCTTTCGGCAGGCTTTTCTGATGCGCCTTCATCAGTTGCCAAACGCGACACCCAGACAGCCCAAAGCGATCGCCGATTGCCTGCATCGTCCACCCGCGCCGCCGCATGTCGAACATCGCCTCCAGCCTGGCGCGCCTGTGAAGGTCATCGGCGCTTCGATGGCCATCACTCACGGATCCACCTGCAGCGGCGCGCGAACGCCAACATAGTCTGCCAACGCCGCAGCGGCCTTGATCCACGAGTCATGCCACTCGGCGCGATAGCCGGCAAGGCGCATCAGCACCAGCCATTCCGCCTGAGTGTCCGTGGGCTTTTTGCCTGGGGCCTTCATCTCAAGCCAGAACGACCCCATGCCCTGACGCCGAAGCGGCAGCAGAAGGTCGGAGACGCCCGCCTTCACGCCCTCAGCCTTCAGCCTGGCGGCCTCGCGCGGGTCTCGCTTCCCTCCATTCGGCAAGGCCAGCAGATACGCACCGATCGTGCTGCCAGGCTTCACGTCGGCCGCCGCTGGCAGGCGCGTGCGGTAGGCCCACTGAATCAGCGCGACTTGATGACTGTGCTCAAAATGCCTCACGACCGGACTTTCTTTCTGCCGCTACACGAGCGCGGATTCTAGCCAGCATACCCCGCAAATAGTTGTCGGCAACCGCCCTTTCCTGCGGGTCTTCGATGGCATCGACGGCGGCCCTCCATCGCTTTGGGTCGGTGTAGCGCTGCAGTAGCATCGCGCGATGAAGCCCTCGCTTCTCTGGCGTCAGCTTGGCCCAGTCTTCATCATCGACGCTCAAGCTCACGCTGCGTCGCCTTCAAACAGGTCGCGCGTCGCGTTGTCGCGCTGTGGAGTGACCCGCCTCGCCCGCTTGGGATCTGGCGCCGCCATGCGCAGGAGCTTCGCGCATTTCGGCCCCCATGCGAGGATGCCGTTTTTGCTGGGTATGCTGACGGCCGCCTTGATCAGCGGCCGATTGCAGTGCACACACCTCACCGCGCTGGCCCCTTGATGCCCCAGGCCGACGCCAAGTCAATGCCGATTTGCCACCCCAGCGCCTGCATGCGATTGCCGACAACCCTTGATGGCCGGGTCTGAAGCGTTTCAAGGGCCTGTTCCTTCAGCTTGCCAAGATCGACGAATTCCTCGCACAGGTAAACCGCCTCTCGTGCGCGCTTAAGGCCAGGTCGTGGCGGGGCGACGTTGACGAGACGGCCGGATTGATGAAGGTTTTCGACGGCCTTCCGAACGCGGTCCGGTTCTGATGGGAACTCATTGATCAATTCGGCCATCGTCTTGCGCTGCTTGCACATCTCAAGGATTCGCACGCTGAAGTGCGTCAGGGGTCTGCCTTTGCTCACTTCGCTCCCCCTTCCGTGCTGCGCTTTGCATCCCCGGCAGAGATGGCCTGGGCGGCGACCTCGTCGATGTACATGGCCAGGCTGACGACGCCAGAAACCAAGCTGACAGCGGCAACGGCCGAGACCCCCGCCATGATGATTGAGATGTAGGCGTCGCGCGGATGCATCGGCGGGCGCGTGTCTGGGTCAGTGCCGAAGCGGCGGCCGTCGGGCTGGTTCCGGGCTGGGATGCGGGTTGTGGTTCTCATGCTGCGTAACCTCTGCGATAGAGCCTTTTCGGGCTGTTGTTGCTGCTGGCCGCCGGCGCGTAATCGCCAGTCGGTTCGATGTAGCCGAGCCTGATGGCCCGGCGGGTGACGTTGCCCCATGCGCGCAGGTCGACGCCTTCCGGGGCCTGGAAACCTTCGCGGGCCTCTTCGATCGTGAAGCTCAGCGGGCCCTGCTCGCTGGCGAATCCGCGCACCGCTTCGGCCGCGCGGTCGATCCAGCCAGGCTGAGTGCGTTCGGCCTTGCTGGCGGCGCGATCTGCGCCCGCGTCGCCGCGCACGCGGGATGTGTCGAGGGCGCTCCGTGTCATGCCACACCCCCGATCAGCTTCACGGCGTCGCCGATGTGCCTGAGCGCTGCGCCCGGGAGCTTCGGCGGGTCGAATGAGCCTGACTCGATCACAGCCAGGGCGGCGGCCTCGTCGCCGATCAACACCGGCTTCTGCGTGCCGTAGCCTTGCACCGCGTTGGCGATGTCGTGGGCGCCAAGCAGCTTCGGCGGGTGCGGGCTGCCCGCCTTGGCGTGCGTGGTGTAGGCCGCGCAGAAGCGGCGCTGCAGGAATGGCAACTCGTCGATCGTTCCCGCACACATGGCCGGCCAGCCGCCCAGGTCGACGATCGCCGCGTGAATGGCGCTGTCGTCGAACGCGACCGTCGCGTATCCGCCCACGCTGGTGATCGCTCGGTAGACCTTTGACCAGGCGATCGCGGCGCGGTCCTCGTGGGTGCCGTCAAGCAGCCGGATCAGGTCGGCCGGCTTGGGCATGAAGGCGCCGGCCTTCGGATCCCTGGCGTGGGCGTCGAATGCGCGCTCGATGGCCTGGATCGCATAGGGCTCAAGGGATCTCGACCAGACACCGACGGCGAAATCGGTGATGTCCTGGCGGTAGAAGCTGTGCACGCCGGTGAGCAGCGCGACAAAGCGGCGGCGGTCGTTGGGACTCATGCGTCGATTTCCTGCTGTTGTTGATCGAACTGATCGAGGTAGCGCTGGGCTACCGCATTGTTGTGCGCCTCGATGGCGGCGCCCTTGGCCAGTGGCTGGCCGTGGCCGAATCGCGCCCGGTCTTCCGGCTTGATCCAGTCGGCTTGCAGGCCCTGGGATCCGCGGAAGCACCAGACGCGAAGGAATGCGTCGAGCGTCATTCCGGCCTTCGAGGCCTCGCTCGTCGCGGCATCGATCACCGTGGCCGTCACCGGTGCGCGCTTCTTGCGGCGCAGGTCGAGCCAGTCGGCCCATGTCTGATCGGCAACGCCAGGCGGCGCAGGAGGCGGCGGCGCGCGCTTTTGGCGCGGCGCCTTCTCTACACCGACAGGTGTAGAGATATCTTCTCTTCTCTTCTCTTCTCTGGTCCGCATTCCGTCCGCATGCGATGCGGACATGTCGCGCGCATCGTGCGGATCGTCTGCGGCCTTTCTTGCCTCCCGCTTGCGCTCGGTTTCAGTCGCCCGACGCTTGGCGCTGCGGCCGTTGTGCTCGTCAAATCGCGGCAGAGACAGCGAGCAGTCGCTAACTTGCAGCCATCCAACGGCGGCCATCGCGTGCGCAAAGCCTGGGCAGCCGATCAGCGAATCGAGCGCTTCGGCGGTGTAACCGTCGAGAGATCCGTCGATCGAATGCGCGTCAAACAGGCACCAGACCGCATGCAATCCGCCGACAGCGCGCAACCTGTCTGCGCCTATTGCGGACGCGATGCGGACAACTTTCGGATGTGTCTGCAGGTCCGCGCGCATCTTGATCCAGTCGCCGGCCATGGTCAGGCAGCCATCTGCGCGCGGCGCAGCCACTCAGGCACAGCCCACAGCGTCATCCCTAGGCCCTCGGCGATCCTGGCCTCCAGCATTGCGCCGCGGCTCTCGGTCCACCCAGGCAGCAGCGCGACACCTTCGCAGTCGACCAGCGCCTTGATGTCAACGCTCATGCACTCGCGCCAAGTCTTGCCAGGATCGGGGTTCAGTTCAGCGGGGTTTACGACGTCATACCCGGCGCCGCGCAGCAACTCAGCCGCCGCATGGAAAGCATGGAAGTTCAGGTCGGGAAGCCCAGACATGGGCCCGCTGATGTAAATTTTCACTTTGCGCCTCCTGTGGCGGATGTGACTCTGACGATAAGAGGATGCCCGTCAACCTTCTCCGGGCACGAGTGCACGCCGTTATCGTCAACTTCAAGATCTGGCGCGTCTCCATCGGCCGCCCAGTCATACCGCACGCACCGAGGTTCAGAGACAGTGCCCGTGCAAACGGATCGCATTTGCGAGCAGCTCAACGGCGATGCATGGCCAGGGCACCGATGGATTGGCGGCATGTCAGGACTCATCCTCTTGCGGCTCTCCGTCGAACAGGTCTTTGGTATGCACGTCAAACCGATGGCCCACAGCCGCTGCCTGGACGTTCTTCAAGGCCTGGCGGTAGTAGCTGGACTTCAGTTCGGCTCCGATGCCAAGCCTGCCCATCAAGACGGGCACATACACCTCTGAGCCAACGCCCATGTATGGCGTCAGAACAACCTCGCCAGGGTTGCTGCGAAGGGCGACACAGCGCTCGATCACATCGAGCTGCAGCGGGTGGACGTGCTTCTCGTCTTCGCTGTCGCGGGCCTCTTGGTATGGCAGTACGCGGTTGAATCGGATGTCATCCCACATGCAATCCGCATACTGGCGCCAGATCCAGTGCGAGAACCGATTCTCGGTTTGCTTTCCGGTATAGCCGCGGTACTGCAGCAGATCGGCAGGCGGCACTCGCTCGCCAGCGTATTCGTGCATGCCAGTCGGGTGCGCCACCGGTACCGGGTTCTGACCATCACGGCGGAACAGAAGAAGGAAGTCGCCAGACGCAATGCCGCAATCAATGCTGTCGGCCACCAGCGAGGCATGGGCCAGGTTTTTCTGCATGGTCCGAAGGCGAACCTCAAGCGGCTCCTTCCAGATCATGTGACGGCCGGCGTACTTCCAGCCTTCGCGCTCGTGCAGGCGGATGATGTCGCCTGGAAAGTCGATATAGCTATCGGTGCCGCTGTTGCTTCGCGGAACATCCATGCAGTGCACACACGACATGCGGCCCGGCATCGTCACCCGTGCCAACTCGCGCACCACAAAGGTGTATTGCTCAAAAAACGCCTCATAGCTGTCACAGTTGGACAGGTCGCGAGGGTCGCTGCTGTAGACGTACAAGCCGCCAACGCCAGCGGAAGCAAACGGGGGGGAGTACACCGACAGGTGCACGCTGCCGGTTTTCAAGCCGCTCATCATCTCGACGCAATCAGCGTTGTAGATGGCAAACTTGTCGGTAATCATCTGATCTTTTACAGCCATGTGGGTCTCTGCATTGGTTTGGTGTGGTCGTTAATGGCAGCGATGGCAATCGCTTCGTTCATGTGCTGAACCAGTCGCTCAAACATGGCATCCGCCTGGGCTGCCTTGCGCAACAGATTCGCCTTGATGCCGCGCTGACCTTCGGTGGTCACCATGTCAACGCGGACGGGCCTCTTCTGTCCGAAACGCCAGCAGCGTCGGACACCTTGGTAGTACTGCTCAAACGAGTGCGAAGGGAAGTCGACGATGTGATTGCAGTGCTGATAGTTCAGCCCCCACGCGCCCATCTTTTTCTTCGTGATCAACACGCGCGCATGGCCTGCGGCAAAGCCCAACAAACGATCTTCTTTGGCCTCGTCGCTGTCGCTGCCACTGACTTGCACAGCATCAGGAATCAAGCGCTCAAGAGTGTTGCCTTCCTCGTTGAGGTCACACCACACAAGAGCCGGCTGTCCGGTGTGGTTCACCAGATCGGCAACCTTATGGCAGCGCTCAGCAACCGTGCGGCGGCGCTCTTCGCGTTGCTCCTTCAGCCCAACGGCAGGCAACTCAAACAGCATGCCGGGCGCTGCGCTGTTGACCTCGACGACGTGCTCGAACGTCTCAAGCGGAGGCAGGATGTATGCGCCATCGTCAAACCCCAGGTCTGACGGCTTGCGCACAGCGCGCGCCCAACTGCACACCCAGCGCCAGAACGGCAGTTCGGCGTGTCCCTTCAGGCGCCACTTGATGACCTCCCCACGCATGCGCCCGCTGGCGCTGTTGTTGAGGTCGTTCTTGAAGAAGCGATTGAGCATGTCCATGTACCCGAGGTATCCCAAGGCCTCGGAAGACGTGCCAAGCTCGATGTAGTCGTTCGGCGCTGCGGTTGCGCTGGCAAGCAACCGGTACCGCACCTTGCGCATGAACTGCGTGATCTGGCCACGTCGCGCGCCGTCGAAGCTTTTGAGAATGCTCGACTCGTCGCACACCACGCCGTCAAAGTCAGCCGGGCTGAACAGGTGCAGCTTTTCATAGTTGGCAACCGTGATGCCTGGATGCGCGGTTCCGTCATGTGACCGGCTGACCTTGATCCCAAACTTTTCGGCCTCAATCACGAACTGGCCGGCGACAGCCAGGGGTGTAAGCAGCAAAACACGTCCAGGCCGCGTCGGCTTTGTGCAATGCTGCACCACGTTCTGAGCCCACACGAGCGACATAACGGACTTGCCCAGGCCGCAATCGGCCAGCAGCGCGCCGCGCCCCTTCCGGATGCTCCAGTCAGCCAACGCCGCTTGGAAAGGCATCAGGTAGTCGGGCATCCAAAGCGGCTTGAATCCGTCATCGGCGCCCGCGTGCATCTTGCTGGCGATGAAATCCTTGTAATCAACGCTCATGATGCCGCCCCACTCATCACCTTGGCGCGCGCACGCTCGGCCTCGCGGTCGGCCAGGAACACCGTCAGCCGTTTGGCGTCGATGATGTCCCCTCCTTCATCGCAGAGCTGCCGAACCTTTTCCACCGGAAAGGGCAGGTCTCCAGAGATGTAGCGCGAGACCGTGGCGCGCTGGACACCGAGGGATGCGGCGACTTTTGTCGTGCCTCCCGCGGCTACGATTGCGATCTTGAGTAGGTTTTGCATGTGGCGCATTTTGCGGCAGTTTTTTTGCGTCAGTCAAGCGCCAATGGCAATTGCCCCCCTAGATTCAATGCGATTTTGCATTGCCATGTTGCACCATCGCGCAACACCGAATAGCATAGGCGTTGCCGACATCAAGATCGGCGACCGCATCGCAAGGAGCAACATGACAACCAATCTGCCAACAGTGCGCGATCAGCGCGCGTTCTCTCTCACCGACATGCGAGACATGGCCGGCGCCCTCGCCGAGTCCAAGCTGTTCGGAATTCAGACACCACAGCAGGCATATGCGCTGATGTTGATCGCCGACGCAGAAGGCCTGCACCCGGCCAGCGTGGCGCAGGACTATGACGTCATCCAGGGCCGCCCGGCTCGCAAGACGCACAGCGTTCTGGCTCGCTTCCAGCAGGCTGGCGGCACCGTGCAATGGCACGACTTCACCGAGCAGAAGGTCTCCGGTACGTTCTCGCACCCGAAAGGCGGCGGCGTGAAGATTGAGTGGGACATGACGATGGCGGCAAAGGCCGGCCTCGCCGGCAAGGACAATTGGAAGAAGACGCCGCGGGCCATGCTCCGCGCCCGATGCATTGCCGAGGGCGTGCGGGCCACCTACCCGGCCGCGCTGGGCGGTGCGATCGTGACCGAGGAAGCGCAAGACCTGGAGATTGCCGGCATGGTCGACGGCGTGCAGGTGCTGCAGCCGACGCAGCCCACCGGCCCGGTCGTGGCCCGCAAGAGCCGCCCGGCGCCGCCGCCCGCTGACGTGGTTGACGTTGGCCCCGGCGCAGAGGTTGACGAGCCAGAGGCCGCCGCTGCACCCGCGCCCGCACCGAAGCCGCCCGCCCAGCCGGTGAACGCCGGCCCCGAAGGCGGCGCCACGGTCGGCGCTGGCGAGGTGGCCTATCTGCGGAAGAAGGCAACCAGCATCGACGCCGATCTGGCGCAGGTGGCCGCGGATCTCGGCCTTCAGGGCATCGTCATCGAGGCGGGCAAGCTGGCGAAGACCGACTTCGACAGCCTGAAGGCCGAACTGATGAAGCGGGGGGCGTGATGGACACGATTGCTGCATTCGCCATGGGCCAGGCAAACAGGCACCGCGAGCCGATGGTTTTCGACTGGATGAAGGCCGCCAAGCTCATCAAGGAACGCGGGGCCACGGAAGCAAGCGCAGGCCTCAGCGGGGACTGGGAATGGACGGGCGGCGAAATCCTGGCCGATGGCAAGCCGGTGCCCAAGGAGCTCACCTACACCTATCTGGCAAGCACGTGGGCAACGCCTCAGCTAGACATTGGCGGCGAGGTCATCGACTGCTTTGTGATGAAAAGCGAATATCCTAGCTGGGATAGCGACACCTACTGGCCGGCAGAAGCGTTGGTCGCCTTGGAGGCATGATGCAGGCCTTCACCTTCGACGAGGCCTCGCACGTCTACCGCCTGGACGGCCATCGCCTGCCATCGGTGACCGAGATCCTGGCGCCGATCAAGCCCGACTTCTCGATGGTCCCGCCGGCGGTGCTGGAGGCGAAGCGCGCCTTCGGCACGGCCGTGCACCTGGCCTGCGAGCTGGACGACCTGGGCGAGCTGGACGACGACGCCACGGATCCGGCTGTCATGAGCTGCGTGCAGGCCTGGCGCCGATTCCGCTCAGACACCGGCGCGACTGTTGTGATGAACGAGCAGCGCCTGTATCACCCAGCGCTGCGCTTCGCGGGCACGCTTGACCGCCTGGCATACCTGCGCATGAAAGGTGACGATCAGCCGTCGACGTGGCTGCTGGACATCAAGACCGGCGCCGAACCGATGCCGTCATTCGGCGTGCAGCTCGCAGGCTATCGCCTACTGCTGACGGCTCAGGAAGATCCGGGGCCGCTGTCTTCTGCGTTTGGCGAGGCCTTCCGCAGTATCGGCGCCGACTCGATCAAGCGCGCCTCGGTCCATCTTGATGCATCGGGTGGCTATCGTTTCCACGAATACCGCGACCCCGCAGACGAGGCGACATTTATGGCCTGCCTCGCAATCCACCGCTTCAAGGAGAAGCACGCATGAGCACTGAAATCACCACCATCCCCGCAAGCGTCGCCATCACGGCGCCGAATCCGCAGGCCCTGGCCCGCGGCGCGACTGCCGCCCTGGCACTCGTGAACGACTTCGAGATCACCGACGCAGCGACGTTCGAGATCGCGGCCGAAGAGCTGAGGGGCATCAAGGCCAAGGCCTCGGCGCTGGACGATCAGCGCAAGGCCATCACGGGCCCGCTGGACGCCGCGAAGAAGGCCGTCATGGATCTGTTCCGCGGCCCGGTCGAGGTTCTGACCAAGGCCGAAGGCATCCTCAAGGGCAAGATGCTGACCTATCAGCAGGCCGATCAGCGCAAGGCCGAAGAAGCCCGCCTGCAGGCCGAGCGCATCGCCCGCGAGCAGCGCGAGAAGCTGGAGGCCGAGGCCCGCGAGCTGGCCGCCCAGGGCCGCACCGGCGAGGCCGCCGTGAAGGAGACCGTCGCGCAGATGGTCGTGGCCGCACCGGTGGCCGCGCCCGCACCGCCGGCCGTCAAGGGCATCAGCACCAGCACGACGATCGACTTCGAGGTCGTCGACCTGCACGCCCTCGTGAAGCACATCGCAGCGCACCCGGAGCTGGTCAACCTGATCACCGCCGACAGCGTGAAGATCCGCGCCTACGTGCGAGGCTTGGGCATGGCCACGAACCTGCCCGGGGTGAACATTTTCCAGAAGCAAACCCTCGCCTCGCGCAAGGGATGATGTTCAATGGCCGGCGCCCCTGGGAGAACCCGGGGGAGATCACGCCGGCCACCTACACCTGAAAGACCACCACCATGGGCAGCCCGCACCACACACCGCACCCCGGCGATCGCGAGCAGATCGAGCGCCTGCATTCAGAATTCGTAGAACCGATCAACGATCGCGCGATGAGCTTTCAAGACCGCACCTACGAGATCGGGCGCGCGCGCGGCCGAGCCGAGGCGGCCGATGGCGTCTTCGACCTTGTTGAGCACCTGCGACGGCAGATCGAATTCAGCGGGCGCACCTACGGCCCGGGCGACCGCACCTCGGGCGTGTGCGACCACATCCGCAAGGAACTGGCCGAGGTGCAAGCCGACGCCGCGGCTGGCGTGCCGACGTTGCCAGAGTGGGTCGACGTGATCATCCTCAGCTTCGACGGCGCCTGGCGCAGCGGCGCGACGCCCGAGCAGATCGTGGCCGCCATTGAGGCGAAGCAGACCAAGAACGAGGGACGCAAGTGGCCCGACTGGCGCACCGCCGAGCCCGGCAAGGCCATCGAGCACGACCGCAGCACCGACTGATCACCACACAGAAAGACCAGCAGCATGAACACAGTCAACACTGGCGCATTCGCGCGCGCACGCTCCATGATGGCCGCGATTGGTGCCCTCATGGCACAAGGCCTGCACGGACTTAAGCTGCAGCAAGGCATCAGCAGCCTGGGCGAGTACAAATCGCGCGGCAAGGGCGGGAAGCGGCCTCACCGTAGCTGCGGCACCGCCGCACACAAGCGCCACGCCCAGAAGCTGCGCAACCGCGCCCGCAACCGCCGCGCATGCCGCGGCTGATCACCACCAAGAAGGAACCCGCCACCATGGCCAAGAACACCACCAAGAACGCCGACATAGCCGACACCGGCGCGAAGGATCAGCAGGATCAGCAGGATCAGCGCGATCTCGTCCCGCCCGTGCCCGTCAAGGTCAAGCGCCTGACCGAGACGGCGAAGCTGCCCGTCTACGCGACGGCCGGCGCTGCTTGCTTTGATCTGCATGCCGACATGCCTCCCGGATACCCGATCGAGGTCAAACTCCCAGCCGGCGCCGCGATCGAGCTGCACACCGGCCTGGCCTTCGAGGTTGAGCCTGGCTGGGCCATCAAGGGCCACAGCCGCAGCGGCCACGGCTTCAAGCTGGGCGTGCGCTTGGCAAATTGCACAGCCATCCTTGACCAAGACTATCGCGGCGAGGTGCTGATCAAGCTGAAGAACGACGGCCCGCGCGACATGGTCATCAAGGCCGGCGACCGCATCGCCCAGGCCGAGATCGTGCCGGTCTTCCGCGCCGAGTTCATCGAGGTGGCCGAGATGTCGAAGACGGAGCGCGGCGAAGGCGGCTTCGGCAGCACAGGGGGTTGAGAATGGCATCGGTCAACAAAGTGATTCTGATCGGCAACCTCGGCCGTGATCCCGAGGTGCGGTATGCGCCCAGCGGCGCGGCCGTGTGCAGCGTGTCGATCGCCACCACCAGCCGCCGCAAGGACCGCGACAGCGGCGAGACCGTCGAAGACACGCAGTGGCACCGCGTGACCTTCTATGACCGCCTCGCCGAGATCGTCGGCGAGCACCTGAAGAAAGGCAGATCCGTCTACATCGAGGGCCGCCTGAAGTACGGCAAATACACCGACAAGGACGGCATCGAGCGCAACACGGTGGACATCGTCGCCAGCGAGATGCAGATGCTTGGCGGCCGTGGCGAAGGCGACAGCGGCGAGCAGCGCCAGCAGCCGCAGCGCCAGGCCGCGCCACAGCGGAAGGCCCCGCAGAAGTCGTCGACCGGGTTTGACGACATGGACGACGACATTCCGTTCTAAGGCGGCAGCATGACCACCGAATCCGCAGTGCTTTACGTGCCAGAGCTGGCCAAGATGCTGGGCCGCACAGAGACGGCGATCCGCGCCAGCGTCAACCGCGCCAGCGACGACATCCCGCCGCGGCTGCTGATCGGCCGGCGGATCTGCTGGCGCCGCGATACGGTGCAGCAGTGGCTGAAGGATCGAGAACAACCCGCGAGGCCGGCGATGTCCGGCAGGAAGGCCAAGGTCGATGAATGAATGACTTCGAGACACACCCACCCGGCACCGCCCGGCGGCTGGCCGAGCTTGAGGCCATCGTCGAAACGATGAAAGCCGGGCAGGATCCCGACAGCGAAGCGCGGTCCCTGTTCTTCAGCGTTGACACCACACAAGCGCCCATTGGCATCGGCGCCGAGCTGGCCGGCCACTGCTGCCGCTGGTGAACGACGTAGCCGGCAGAATGAGCGACGAGGAGCGCTTCCACATGATGCATGGCTTCTGTGCGGCGATCTTTGGGGCAATGTCTAGCATGATCGGCCTGGACAACGCCGACAGCATCGTCGACGCGCTGCGCACCTACAGCGCCAACATCCGGGCCGAGGAAGCCCAGAAAAGCCGGCATTGATGTATCACGAACTGATCGGCCGGCCGTGCATCCTTCAGCCGGCCAACTACCTGCCTGGGCTGGCGCCCATGCCGCCGCGCATTCCTGGCTACATCATCAACCAGCGCGGCCCTGGGATCGTGCGTGTGCGCGATCGCGCGACAGGCGGCACGCACGACGGCGTTCGGATCGTCGAGGATGGCCAGCAGGCGCCGCCGCTTGGGCTGTGGTGTGTGCTGGACAAGCTGCCGTGAAGCGATCAGCGCCACTGCGCGCGAAGGCGCCGCCCAAGCGGGCCGTGCGGCAGATCGACTACACCCCAAGGCCAAGGAAGCCCGCAGAGGGCCGCGCAGCGCCACAGACTGCCACGCCAAGGCCCAAGGCCCATCCGTGGCGCAGCGAGGCCTATCGGCGGCTTGTGGCGGCCCTGCCGTGCGCGCACTGCGGCATGCAGGGGCACAGCCAGGCTGCGCACGCCGATGAGGGCAAGGGCTTGTCCATGAAGGCGTGCGACTCGACGTGTTACCCGCTGTGCGGCCCGAGGCTTGGCATGCCGGGCTGCCACCACCTGATCGGAACCAGCGGCGCTTTCTCACGTATGGCCAGGCGCGAGATTGAGCATCGATACAGTGAACAGACGCGCGCACGGCTCGCTGACGAGTGTCGAAGCCTTGGCATCAACCTACCCGGCATGCCGCCGGCCGGATCATCGACGGCATGATGACAGCCATCGCCTTGGGCCTGATCTTTTCAGCGGCCTGGGATCTCCTGCGCTGGAAGCGTTACGTCTCTTCCAGCGTGGAAATCTTGGGCGGTGGAGATGAAGCCGAACGCCTGGCCGCACAGTATTGCCAGATCAGCGTCCTGGCCAGGGTTTCGCTCGGCTACGCTTTCTCGGTTGTTGCTGCATGACGATCGCAGGCCATACAAGCGCGCCCGCTGTGGGGTAGTTCAGTTGGTAGAACCGCGGTTTCATACGCCGCATGTCGCCGGTTCGATTCCGGCCCCCGCATCCAGACACACTCAGCCCGCCACCTCGGCGGGCTTTTCATGTGCCGCCAGCTTCTGCAATCCAAATGCACGGCCGAGATCGCCTTCTGTGGCACAGAATTGGCACAGCCGTGTCACGGGTAAGGCGCAGCCGGCGGGGTGAAGTCCGACACCCATACCGCCGTGCCGTCCACGATTCGAACCTCGTCGATCTGGCCGTTGAAGCCGCCGGCGCCAGAAGGATAGGCTCCAAGCGTGAGTTGGTATGAGGGCCCAGATGCTGATGGCCGGATGGCATCCGATGACGTTGCCGAGTTTCTGAGAACCCCGTCTGTGAAAAGTCGGAAAGTGTTACCGCTGCGCGTCACCGCAATATGGCGCCATGTGTTGTCGCCAATTGTGCCGGTCGACTGAACAACAAACCCTATTAAGCTCCCGGACTCGTTGTATGCGGCGAAGCGAATATAACCTCCGCTGTGCCTGAAAAGGTTCCAAGCATAAGTAAACGACGTTGTCGCAAGAGACAGGATCGGCGTCTCTTGCCCGCCTGCGGATCCAAGGTTGACCCACATATCGATCGTGAAGTCCCCCGTACTCAGGTGCAGGCCTGGGTGATATGGAACCCTCAGATAGTCGCCACTACCGTCCAGCAGCAGCGCAGCCGTGCCGAACTTGGGCGACGCCGTCGAAAGCTGCGCATTGCCGAATGCGGTCACCGTCAGGCCATTCGGCCCGCTGTCGGTCATCGATGTCGATCCATTGGCGCCGTCCAGATGCAGCAGCAGCGAAGGTGTCGCGTTGATGGCCGCCGGCGGCCTTGCCGCAGCGATCGCGCCGAGTGCAAATGCGTGGTTCATGCTCAGGCCGCCGCCAGATCGCCGGTGATGTCCCAGGTGCCGCCAGACGCGGCGTCCACGCAGTGCAGCATGATCGTCGAGCCCTGCACGCGGGTCTTCGCCGATGCCCCCGTCGGGATGTTGATCGTCACCGTGGCCGACGGCGTGACGGTCACCTGCCCGGCGCCGACCTGGCGGATGGTCACCACGTCACCCAGCTCCCAGCCGCCCGCCGAGATGGTCTGCAGCGTGGCGGTGATGGCGAGCCCGTTGTTGAGGCGGGTGACCCGGTTACCGTTCTGCGCCCGGCTCAGGTTCATCGCGGTGTTGGTGCTGGTCAGGATCGCCGCCCGGGCACCAGACATTGCGTAGCTGATCGACCAGTCCTGGCCTCCAGTCTTGGTCACGATCGCCTCGTCGCCTGCGTGATTCGTGCGCGTGCGGCCGGTCTGCTGGTCATCCACCGACGCGGGAGACGCGAAGGCCAACAGAACTGCCGCAGAGCCGCCCTGACGCACCCTGAAGCGGCTGCCGACCGGGATGGTTGAGTCGTTGGCCGGGAATGTGATGGTCAGCGCGCTCGTGCTGGTCGCGATCAGCAGGCCGCCGATGTCGGCCGCCGAGACGTTTTCGCTCGTTGTCGCCGTGCGAACCGGCCCGATGCCGCCCAGGCCCAAGGCCTGCAGCGCGGCGCGCAGCACGGTGAGCGGGATTTTGGTCGTCGTGCCGTCCTCGTTGCCCACGAGCACGTCGTCTGCGCCAAGCTCGGTGGCCGCGGGAAGTTCGGAAATCTTGAGATCGGCCATATCAGCCCCCGTTGATGTAGTCGCCTGCCTCGGTCAGCAGGTTGTCGCCATTCTCGGCGTCAAGCCGGCGCAGGAAGGAATAGGCCAGCGTTTGATCGTGGCGCTGCCAACTCTCGACGCCTCCGCGCACCGCCCAAACCTGCACCCGCAGGTTGAACGCGCCGAACAGATTGGCCGGCGTGTAGCCGGTGCCAGTGATGCCGGTTTGCGATGCGATCACCGCCGCTGTGTCGGCGTTGGTCATCAGCACAGAATAGGTGACGCCTGGCTCTGGCCCGATGTTGCCGGCGCTTTGCTCGATGTAGTCGGCGGTCTGCTGCAGCCTGTCGCGGTGCGCCCATTCAAGCGCCGGCTGCGTGTCGGTAAGCGTGAGCGGGTAGGCCTGGCCGCCGATCGTCAGCTTTCCCGGCGGGTACGGCCGGAACTGCCGTTGCTCGGCCGTGGCCGAGAACTGGCTGGCGAGGCCGATGTTCAGCGTGCCGCCGGTGCTGATCGTGGCCAGCTTGAAGTCGACAGTCTCGCCGGTGGCCCGCTCGATCTGCTCGGGCGCATCACGGGCATCGTCGAACCAAACCCGGGCGCCGTCGGCGTGTGCCTTGGGCACGGTGTCGAGCATGCCGCGGGCGACCGTCATCGTCATCGCATCGCTGTTGATCAACTGCACCAGAACCCACTCGGCCGCCCGGCCGGTGCCGATGATGGCCAGGCTGCCCGCTGCGACGAGCTGCAGATCGGCCGCGCTCTTGAGGTCTATCGTGGCGGCAGTGGCCGAGATCGCGCCGTCCAGCGCAGCGCCTGGTACAAATGCGCCGTTTGACTGCTGCTCGTAGGCCGCGGTGCCGACCCGGCTCCAGATGTCGAACGCTTGGGAAAGCCCAGACGGGCGAGTCGCCAGCATCGAGAAATAGGCCGCGTCCTGATCCACCGCCGCCAGATCTGTCGCCGACAGTTCGGACACCAGCGACCGATAGGGCACCTCTGCGGCCGTCTGCTGCACG
>Ga0172363_10000117_pt1 | contig 47655 bp, 46 predicted proteins | sample LakKivs2_kivu2a2_FD_114541 | JGI IMG/M metagenome (GOLD analysis project Ga0172363, IMG submission 114541) | Sediment microbial communities from Lake Kivu, Rwanda - Sediment s2_kivu2a2 | ecosystem: Environmental > Aquatic > Freshwater > Lake > Sediment | place: Rwanda: Western Province, Lake... | reverse complement strand
TTCTGGTTCAAAAAATTAATTTCTGTGCTAAAATGTTAAATAGATAAGATGAAAAAGTTTTTGCTTTTTTTGTTTTCTCTTTTGATTGGCGTAATACTCTTTGTTTGGATTTTGGAAACTGTCGGCTGGCAGGAAATTCAATCGGCCTTTTTAGTTTTTACCGGCTGGCAGGGAATAGTAATTTTATTTCTCACTTTTTTAATGATTCTAATTGGAACCTGGAAGTGGCAGGAGGTGTTGCAGGAAACTGGCGCCAGGATTTCTTTTCGGGAGATTTGGAGAGCGTATCTGGCCGGTTTTTCTATTCGATTTTTGGCTCCCATATTTATTATTGGCGTAGAGATTTTTCAAGGATATATTTTAAAAAAGAAAAATTCCATACCTTGGTCGCAGGGAATGGCTTCAGTTATTATTGACAGAATTTTAGAATGGACTGTCAATTTGGTAATAGTTTTTTGGGGCGGAATGTTTTTTCTTTTGATGATTGATTTTCCTCCAATGAAATTGGTAATGATTTTTGGCAGCGTATTTTTAATTTTCCTGTTCGGTATTTCATTTTTTTATTTCAAGATTTCTAAAAGAGAAAGTATAGTTAAAGCTTTTGCTAAGCTTTTTAATCAAAAACTGAGCCCCGTGAAGAGGGGCGAAGGGGGAGATGAGGTAAAGTCTCAGCGACCAATAGATAGTCAGCTCTTTGGCATTGAAAAAGAAATTTTCAATTTCTTTAAACTTTCAAAAAAGAAAGTAATCTGGAAAGTTTTTGGTTTAAATCTTTTAAGAGCCGGAGTTATGCTCTGGCGAACCTGGCTTTTGATTGTTTTCTTAGGAAAAAGTATCGGCGCCTTGCCCGCTTTATCCATTTTGGGTTTTACTTACCTGGCAGTAATGATTCCCATCCCGGCAGCCCTGGGTTCTCACGAGGTGATTCAGACATTTGCTTTTAGTTCCCTGAATTTAGGAGCCGCCACGGCCGCTGCTTTCACCATGATTATCAGGGGAGCCGAATTAATAGTTGTACTTTTGGGCATAGTGATTTTATTTCGTTTGGGGATATTTTTAATAAGGGACACCTTTCTTAAAAAGATAAATAATTTTACTGCCAACAACAATGCCCGGCATTAATAAAGTTATTAAAACTCTTATTCTTTCTGATTTTTTTCTTCATTCCGGCTGGGGCTTAATCGGTCCGATTTTTGCTATATTTATAACCCAGCAAATTCAAGGAGGAAGCTTGGCCAGCGTTGGTTTTATCGCTGCCACCTACTGGTTTGTTAAATCAATTGTCCAGCCTTTTATTGCTCATTTTCTTGATGTAAAAAAAGGAGAAAAAGACGATTTTAAATTTTTGATTTTAGGTATGTATTTGGCCAATTTGGTTCCTTTGGGTTATATTTTTGCCACTCAACTTTGGCACATTTTTTTATTGGAAACTATCAGGGGATTGTGTATGGCTGGCGTGGTTCCCGCTTGGGCAGGTATTTTTACCAGACACATTGATAGGGGCTGGGAAGCGTTTTCTTGGAGTATTGAAAGCACGGGCCTTGGTTTGGCGGCTGCCTTTGCCGCTGCCTTTGGCGGAATATTGGCCACTTTTTTGGGTTTTAAGGTTGTTTTTGTCTTAGTCAGTTTTTTCGGTTTAATGTCTTCTTGTCTTTTGCTTTTGGTCCGCAATCAACTTTTTACCAAAGGCCATTTTGAGCTCAAAGTTAAGCCTGGTGAAAAACCAGAAAGACAATTTTAATAACTTTTTAAAAAAATGAAGAATCAAGAACTTGCCAAGATATTCTACGAAATCGCTGATTATCTTGAAATGGAAGAGGTAGCTTTCAAGCCTTACGCTTACCAAAAGGCAGCCGTTACTTTAGAAACTTTAGAGCAGGATGTTGAAAAAATCTACCAAAAAGGAGGTATTATCGCCCTTGAAGAAATTCCCGGTGTAGGAAAAAGCATGGCGGAAAAAATTGAAGAATACCTGAAAACAGGGAAAATTAAATATTATGAGGAATTTAAAAAGAAGCTGCCTCTTAATCTGGAAGAAATAACTTCTGTCGAGGGAATGGGACCAAAAAAGGCAAAAGTTTTATATCAGAAATTGGGGATTAGAAATCTAAAAGATTTGGCAAAAGCAGCCAGAGCGCATAAAATTGCTTCTTTGTTCGGTTTTGGTGAAAAAACTGAAAAAAATATTTTAGAAGGGATTGCCTTTTTAAAAAAGAGCAAGGGAAGGTTTCTTTTGGGTGAAATTTTACCCCGGGTAAAAGAAATTTTAGAAAGATTGGGAAAATTGGAAGAAATCGAACAGATCAATGAAGCCGGTTCTGTCAGGAGAATGAAAGAAACTATTGGCGATGTTGATATTTTAGTGGCTGTTAAGGAATCAAAAAAGCTCACCTTGGCCAGGGCTGCCGCGAGTAAAATAATGGATTTTTTTGTTCAATTGCCGGGAATAATTAGAGTTTGGATGAAAGGTCCTACCAAATCATCTGTTAGAATGGAACAGGGTTTTGATGTGGATTTGAGGGTGGTAAAAAAGAAAAGTTACGGTTCAGCTCTTCAATATTTTACCGGTTCAAAAGAGCACAACATCGTTACCAGAAGAATTGCCATAGAAAAAGGTTTGAAGCTTTCAGAATACGGTCTCTTCAAAGGAAAAAAGATGATGGCCGGTTGGTCCGAAGCTGGAATTTATAAAGCTCTTGGTCTTTCTTGGATTGAACCAGAATTGCGAGAAAATCAAGGAGAAATAGAAGCGGCCCTTCGACAAGCTCAGGGTAAACCCAATGGATTACCAAAATTGGTTGATTACAAAAACATTAAAGGTGATTTACATTGTCATTCTGATTGGGACGGCGGCGCTAATTCAATCTTGGGGATGGTAAAAGCTGCTCAGGATATGAATTATGAATATATTGGAATTTCCGACCATACTAAGTTTTTAAGAATCGAGCACGGATTAGATGAAAAAAAATTATCTCTTCAAAGAAAAGAAATAGACAAACTGAATGAAAAATTAAAAACCGAGCCTCCTCCTTCAGAGGAGGGGGCGAAGGTGAAGAAGAGGACGGAGACCTTTTCGCCTATGGAAAATGAAAAATTTAGAATATTACAGGGCGCAGAGACAAACATTTTAAACGATGGTTCAATTGATATCAAAGATGAAGCCCTAAAAAAATTGGATTACGCCATTGCCGGGATTCATTCCAGTTTTAAAATGCCGAAAGAGAAGATGACTGAACGGATTATTAGGGCAATGAAAAATCCCAATATTGATATTCTTTCTCATCCCACCGGGAGAATATTAAAAAGAAGAGACGAATATCTTTGTGATTTTGATAAAATATTAAGAGCGGCTAAAGAATACAATGTAATTCTGGAAATAAACGCTTTTCCCGAAAGATTGGATTTAAACGACCAGCACATTCGCCGGGCAAAAGAATTGGGAGTAAAAATGGTTATTAACACCGATGCCCATCACCAGGACCAGTTAAGATTTATTGAATTTGGTATTGCCCAGGCCCGGCGCGGCTGGGCAGAAAAAGAAGATATCATCAACACCTTGTCTTTAGATAAACTATTGGAGATATTCAAAAGATAATTTTAGTTTATTAATATGCCGGTAGAAAAATCGGCCGGAGCGATTGTTTTCCGGCGGAATAAAGAAATAAAATATCTTTTAATTCAATACGGCTGGGGTCATTGGGAATTTCCCCGAGGACTTATTGAAAAAGGAGAGTCTTTAAAAGATACTGCTCGGCGCGAAATTAAAGAGGAAGTAGGGATAGAAGAGATTAGATTTATCTCTGGATTTAAAGAATGGATAAAGTTTTTCTTTAAACTCAAAGGGAAAAATATAATGAAGATTGCCACTTTCCTTTTAGCCGAGACCAAAACTGAAAAGGTAAAATTATCTTACGAACATAAAGATTACGCTTGGCTTGATTACCAAGGAGCCCTTAATCGTTTAACTTTTGAAAATTCTAAAAAAGTCCTCAGGCAGGCAGATAACTTTCTTAAAAAACAGGAATCAAGAATTGACAATCAGGAATTATGAATCAGGGATATGATAAGTTTTAAAGAAAAAGTTTTAAGAGTAGTAAAAAAAATTCCGAAAGGCCAGGTTATAAGTTATAAAATGGTGGCTCAAAGAGCCGGCCGGCCCCGGGCCTGGCGGGCCGTTGGCAGTGTTTTAAACAAAAACAGGGATTTGAAAATTCCCTGTCACCGAGTCATAAGATCAGATGGGAAACTCGGCGGCTATCGTCAAGGAACAAAAAAGAAAATTTGTTTATTAAAAAAAGAAAGATATCTTATTTAGTTTTCGCTTTTTCAACTATCTTTTCAAAAAGTTCCGGATGTTTTTGAGAAAGATGAGATAGGATTTTTCTATCAAGTTCAATTTTGTTTTTCTTTAAACCGGCAATAAATTTACTGTAAGAAATTCCTGATTTTCGGCCGGCGGCGTTAATTTTGGTTTGCCAGAGTTTTCGGAACTCTCTTTTTTTTGTTCTTCTGTCACGATAAGCGTATTCCCAAGCATGGTAAAGAGCGTCTTTGGCCAATCTATATTTTGATTTTCTTCCCCAGCGAAAACCTTTAGCATATTTTAATATCTGCTTTCTGCGTTTATGCGCTGTTTTACCTCTTTTTACTCGAACCATATGGCTTTATTTAAGTAACTTTTTTATTTGTTTTGCTTCAGATTTGGAAACCTCAACCCATTTTCTGCTTTGTCTGACTTTCCCCCCCGATTTTTTTGCCCGATAATGATCAAGACCGGTTGGTCTTCTTAAAAACTTACCGGTCTTGGTAATTTTGAAACGTTTGGTGATTGATTTTCGAGTTTTAGACATTATGCTTTAGATATTATCATAGTAAAACCCCTCGGTTCTCTTTTTAATTCTTGTTCAATTCTTATCGGCACGATACCTTTTAAAATTTCCAGGAATTTTTCTATTTTTTCTTTAGCGAAATTTTGAAGGGCTTTTTGTCTGCCTCTTAAGGGCAATTCTACTCTTACTCTATCTCCTCTTTTTAAGAATCTCTCCGTTTGGCAAACTCGGGTTTCCAAATCATGCCGGGAGATATTAAAAGTCAATCTAATTCCCTTTAGTTCTTCACCCCTATGTTTATGGGTCGCTTTTTGTTTTTTTTCCTCCCGGTAGAGATATTTCCCGTAATCTCCTAATCGGCAAACCGCCGGCGTTACTTTTTCTGTTACCTGAATCAAATCTAAATTGCGTTCACGGGCAATCCTGAGCGCTTCTTCCAAAGAAATTATCCCCATTTGTTTTCCCGTTTCGTCAATTAATCTCAATTCTCTGGCTCTTATTTGCTGATTGACTAATAGTTTCTTAAACAAAGCTAATTATTAACAGGTAATAATAAATAATCATTTGTGGAGGTGTGGGCGTTGAAGCCCAATCCAGAAATCTCGCCAAAATATTTCTACAGATTTAGTCTATTTTAATTTTCAAAATACTGAATTTGAAATAGACAAAAGTTCAGTATTTCTAGTCTCTAATTTTCAACAATTATCCGAGACTTAATAATTATCTATCTCGAAAATGTTGACACCCATCTTACCCTATCGAGAATCGGATAAAATAGATGACCTACGATTTAGGCGTAAGCGGGAGCAAGCTTTGGACTTGCCAATAAGTTAGCACTTATTTTTTACTAGAAGTTTAGTGAGATTCTAGTATACTCAATCTGCCTATTTTAGCAAAAGTTTCTGTCGATTCATATCACCCCCGCAGCTTCAACTCTCTTTCTATATTTCTTTCTGTTTCCCGTTTTTTGATTAATTCTCTTTTATCAACCTTCCTTTTCCCTTTGGCCACTCCAAATGCCAACTTTATTTTAGCGTTTTTAGTATACACTTTTAAAGGTATTAAAGTCAAGCCCTTTTCTTTTGCTTTTCCGATTAAGCGCCTGATCTCTTTTTTTTGCAAAAGGAGTTTTCTTGAACGATCGGGCCGGTAATCGGCCGGAACGTTCTTGGGCTGATAAGGCGGAATTTTGGCGCCAATCCAGAACATTTCCTCGTTTTTAATTACCACGTAAGAACCGGCCAGGTTTATTCCTCTGGTTTTTAATGATTTGACTTCCTGACCCTGTAAAACGATTCCGGCTTCAAATTTCTCCAGAATCTGATAGTTAAAATAGGCTTTTTTGTTTTCTGCTAATACCTTCATTACTTCCATTCTAACAAAAATTAAGATAAACTAAAGATATGATTAGGGAAGAAATCAAAAAATTAATAGAAAAAGCGGTGAAAAAGCTTGATAAAAAAACCTGCCTGCCAAGAGGCGAGGTGGTTGGAGTTAAAATAGAAAAGCCGGCTGAGACGACTTACGGCGACTACGCGACCAACGTCGCCATGGTGCTAAAGAAAAATCCTCAAGAAATTGCCGGTATCATCAATTCAGTCATTTTAGAAAAGATAGAAGTAAAAAACGGCTTTATTAATTTTTTTCTCTCCAAAGAATACTTACAAAAAGAGGTTGAAAAAATTTTAAAAGAGGGTGAAAAGTTCGGCCAATTAAAAATTGGCAAAAACAAAAAAGTTCAGGTTGAATTTATTTCCGCCAATCCCACCGGCCCCTTAACTATTGGCAATTCCCGAGGCGGTCCTTTTGGAGATGTCTTGGGCAACGTTTTAAAAATGGCCGGCTTTAAGGTAGAAAAAGCCTATTACATCAATGATTATGGAATGCAAATTTTGGCCCTTGGCCATTCAGTTTTAAAAGATGAAAAAGCCCAGTATAAAGGAGATTACATCGATTATTTAAACAAAATAATAAAAGAGAAAAATCCTTATCAAGCAGGCAGGCTAGCGGCCAACATTATTATTAAAGAGATGATTAAAAAAACAACCGATAGAATGGGTATTAAATACAATGAATGGTTTTCTGAAACATCTCTTCATCAAACTGGTCAAATTGATAAGGTTTTGGCAACTTTAAAGAAAAAAGGATTAATTTACAAAAAAGAAAAAGCTTGGTGGTTCAACTCTTCAAAATATGGCGATGAAAGAGACAGGGTGGTGATTAAGGCCAATGGTTGGAAAACTTATTTAGCCGGAGATTTTGCTTATCATCAATATAAATTTAAAAAGAAAAAGTTTGATCAGGTAATAGATGTCTGGGGAGCTGACCATTACGGGGATGTTCCTGGCTTACAAGCCGGAGTTGAAGCATTAGGTCACCGGGGCAAATTAAAAATCATCCTTCATCAATTTGTCACGCTTTTGGAGAAGGGTGAAAAGAAAAAAATGTCAAAAAGAAAAGGTGTTTATGTAACTATGGATGAATTACTTAAGGATGTCGGTTCTGACGTAGTTAGATTCTTGTTTCTCCAAAAATCAATTAGCACCCATTTAAACTTTGACTTGGATTTAGCCAGACAGCAATCAGAGAAAAATCCGGTTTATTATATTCAGTATGCCCACGCCCGTATTTGCTCGATATTGCGCCAAGGCGAGAAATCCAAAATCCCTGTCTTGCTGACAGCCGGGCAAAATCCGAAAACGGAAAATTTAAAATTATTGAATCATCCGAGCGAATTAGAATTGATTAAACGATTGATTAGATGGCCGGAAATTATTAAGGATACCAGCAAAGATTGTCAGGTTCAGCGATTGCCCCAGTATGCCGTAGATTTAGCCACAGTTTTCCATCAATTTTACCGCGACTGCCGAGTTTTAACAGAAAGCCGGCCTCGGCAGGAAGCTAGAATCGGTCTAATTCTGGCAACCAGAATCGTTTTAAAAAACACTTTGAATCTAATGGGAATTTCAGCGCCTGAAAAAATGTAATTTTATGCGTAATCAATACTATATTATTCGCCACGGTCATTCTTTAGGAAATACAAAAAATATTGCCTCTTGTTGGCCGGAGAAATCACGGCTGCCTTTAACTAAAAAAGGAAGACGAGAAACCAAAGAGGCAGCTAAAAAAATTAAAAACAAGAAGATTGATTTAATTTTTTCTTCGGATTTATTAAGGACAAAACAAACCGCTGAAATTATCGGCAAGGCATCAGGCATAAAGCCGAAAACTGACAGGAGATTAAGAGAGGTGAATGTCGGAGTTTTTAATGGCCAGCCAATAAATGAAATTGGTAAATTTTGGGATAATGAACTTTTGCCTTTAGAACATTTCAAAAAGAGATTTCAAATTGCTCCTCCCCGGGGAGAAACATATCAGGATATAGAGAAAAGACTATCTGATTTTATAAAAGAAACGGAAAAAAAATATAAGGGTAAGAATATTTTAATTGTTGGTCATCAGCGCCCCCTGACCTTATTAGAGAAAGTAGTATATAATCATAGTTTTAAAAAATTTGTCAAAATTATTCTTGAAAAAAAAGAGATAAAAACAGGAGAATTGAGAAAATTAAAATTATGAATAAGCTTTCTGGAATAGAAAAAAAAGTATTGAATTTTTGGGAAAGGAACAAAATATTTGAAAAGTCTATAAAGAAGAAGAAAGGAAAGCCTTTTTTCAGCTTTTATGACGGTCCTCCTTTTGCTACCGGTGTTCCCCATTACGGTCACATTTTAGCCACCACCATAAAGGACGCGGTTTTGCGCTACTGGACGATGAAAGGATACCGGGTTCCCAGAAGGGTTGGCTGGGACTGCCACGGCCTGCCGGTTGAAAATCTGATAGAAAAAGAATTGGGGATAAAAAACAAAAAAGAGATTGAAGCCCTGGGGATTGAAAAGTTCAACAAGCTTTGCCGAGATTCGGTCTTCAGGTGCGTCAAGGACTTTGAAGTCACCCTGAAGAGAGTGGGCCGGTGGGCTGACTACAAAAATTCCTATGCTACTTTAGATAACAGCTATATTGAATCGGTCTGGTGGGTTTTCAGCCAGCTCTGGCAAGAAGGGCTGGTTTATAAGGATTACAGAGTCAATCCTTACTGTCCGAAATGCGGTACTCCACTTTCAAACTTTGAGGTTAACCAAGGATATAAAGACGTCAAAGATAATTCAGTTTATTTGAAGTTCAGGATTAAGGATTCTCGGTTTAAAAACGTCTATCTTTTAAGCTGGACAACAACTCCTTGGACTTTGCCGGGTAATGTTGCCTTGGCCGTTCATCCCAGAGCTGATTATTGTTTGGTAAAAAACAATGGAGAATCATTAATTTTAGCTCAGGAGTGCTTGTCTGTTTTAAAAGGAAAATACAAAATAATAAAAAAACTTAAAGGAAAAAGTTTAAAAGGTTTAAAATATGAGCCTTTGTTTGACTGTCTGAAAGGAGTTGAAAACATTGAAAATGCTTTTCAGATTCTGCCAGCTTCCTTTGTTTTGACCAATGAGGGCACAGGTATTGTTCATACCGCCGTAATGTACGGCCAGGACGATTTTCTTTTGGGCAAGAAATATAATTTGCCGGCTTTTCATACGGTTGACGAGTTGGGAAGATTTACCAAAGAGGTCAAAAAATGGGCCGGAAAGTTTGTTAAAGATGCGGAGGACGAGATAAGCGAAGATTTAAACAAAAGAGGTTTCCTGTATAAAACAGAGAAAATTGTTCATGCTTATCCTTTTTGCTGGAGATGCGACACGCCCCTGCTTTACTATGCCCTTGATACCTGGTATATTGCTGTTGCCAAAATTAAAAAGAATTTGATTGAAAATAACCAGAAGATTCATTGGGTTCCGGCCCATATCAAAAGCGGCCGGTTTGGCAAGTGGCTGAAGGCGGCCAGGGATTGGGCCTTTTCCAGAAACAGATTTTGGGGAGCGCCTATTCCAATTTGGGTTTGCGATGGCTGTAAAAATATTAAAGTCATTGGTTCAGTTAAAGAATTAGAAAAGCTGGGAAAGAAAAAGATTAAAGATCTTCATCGGCCTTATATTGATAAAATTACTTTTAAATGCGAAAGATGCAGCGGCAGAATGAAAAGAGTGGAAGAAGTTTTTGACTGTTGGTTTGAATCAGGCTCCATGCCTTATGCCCAGAGGCATTATCCTTTTGAAAACAAAAAGCTGGTGGAAAAAACATTTCCGGCTGATTTCATTGCCGAAGGACTGGACCAGACCAGGGGCTGGTTTTATACGCTTCATGTTCTTGCTTCAGCATTAACTTTGAAAAATAGAGGGCTGGGGAAAAACAAGCCCGCCTTCAAAAATGCTATTGTCAACGGCCTAATTTTAGATTCCCAGGGAAGAAAGCTAAGCAAGAAATTGGGCAATTATCCCGAAACCGGTGAAGTTTTTGAAAAATACGGGGCAGACTCTTTAAGATATTTCCTTCTTTCTTCCACTCCGATAGGCGAGGATTATCTTTTTTCAGCCAAGGGAGTTGAAGACGCTTTTCGCAAGGTTATTTCTACCTGGTGGCACAGCTATTCGTTCTTCGTAACCTATAAAGACAAGGACTTTAAACCCAAGGAGAGGTTCAAGAGTAATGATCAATTAAACAAATGGCTTCTTGCCAGGCTCAGTGCGACAAACAAAGAGGTCGCCTTTTGGCTGGACAGATACGAGCTTACCAGGGGAGCCCGGCCTCTGGCAAAATTCATCGACGACCTTTCCAACTGGTATATCAGGAGGTCAAGAAGAAAGTTCCAAAATCCTCTTGATAAACAGGCGGGCGAAGAAGCGTCGCAGGTTCTTTATCAAAGCCTGATGGTTTTGTGCAAAATGATGGCGCCCTTTGCTCCTTTTGTCAGCGAATATATTTACCGAGCTCTAAAAATAAAGAAAGATCCGGAATCGGTCCATCTCTGCAATTATCCCCAAGCTAAGACAAAATTGATTAATAAAAGACTGGTAGAAAGAATGGCCACAGTGAGAAAGGTTGTTACCTTGGCTTTAGCAGAAAGAATCAAAGCAGGCATCAAGGTTCGTCAGCCGTTAAATAAATTGCGGATTGCCAATTATGAATTGCGAAATGAGAAAGAATTATTGGGATTAATCAAAGACGAAGTAAATGTAAAAGAAATTAGTTTTGGCAAAACCCTAAAATTAGACACTAAAATTACTCCCGAATTAAAAGAGGAAGGAATACTCCGGGAAATTATTCGTCACATTCAAGAGATGAGAAAAAAGGCGGGCTTAAGACCCAAAGGTAAAATTTTAGTTAGCTACTCGGGAAGTTCTGATTTAAATAAAATTTTGGTAAAGAACAAAAACTTCATTTTAAACGAAGCGAAAATTAAAAATCTAATTTTAGAACGCCGACCCCTCCACCACCCTCCCGCTAAAGGCGGGCCCCTCGAAAAATTAAAAGAAACTTTTGACGCAGAAAAGCAGATAAAGGTCGACCAAAAAAAATTGTGGTTAGCAATTAAAAAACTCTAAAACTATGGTATTTTGGCTGTTAATTTTTGTTTTAAGTTTGGTCTTGATGATAAAATCGGCTGATTGGTTTGTTGAGAGTTCAGAAAAAATTGGCCTGGCTCTAAAGATTTCACCTTTTATTATTGGCGTAACTATTGTTTCTATTGGCACCTCTTTCCCTGAATTGGCTTCATCCATTGCCGCCGTTTTAAAAGGAGCAAGCGAAATCGTTGCGGCGAACGTCATTGGTTCAAATCTTGCCAACATTCTTTTAATCGTTGGCTTATCGGCAGTTATGGCTAAAACCCTTGTGGTCAGAAGAAGTTTGATTGATTTAGATGCTCCGCTTCTGGCTGCCACCACTGTTCTGCTCATTTTTATCAGTTGGGACGGAAAAATTGTTTTTGGAGAAGGAATTCTGCTTTTGTTAGGTTTTGCAATTTACTTTCTTTACACAATTTTTCAAAGAAGGGAAGAGGTTATTACTCCTGAACTGATAGAAATTCTGCCGGGCGGGGCGAGGATTAAGGTTTTACCTTCTCGGGTTGAAAGGCGAAGAAAAGAGACAAAAGAGGAGCCGTCCCGATTGAGTTTTAAAATTTTTCTTTTTTTGATTTCAGGAATTATTGGTTTGACCATTGGAGCCAACTACACTATTGAATCAGTTTTAAAGATTTCAGAATTTTTTAAAATTTCTTCTGCTTTAATAGCTATTACTGCCCTAGCTGTTGGCACTTCTTTGCCGGAGTTGGTGGTTTCGGTCAGAGCGGCTTTGAAGAAAAAATATGAAATTGCCCTGGGAAACGTCTTCGGTTCAAACGTTTTTAATATCTTAATTGTAGCCGGAATTCCGGCCCTGATTAAACCATTAGTGGTTGATGACCTCACTTTTTTGGTCGGTCTGCCATTTCTGGTTGTGGCTACCCTGCTTTTTATCATTTCTGGAATTTCTCGAAGAATTCATATCTGGGAAGGAGCAATGTATCTCTTGATTTATATTTTATTTATTGTCAAGCTCTGCGCTATATTTTAAAGGTCGGATTTGATTATTAAATTAATTTTTTATGGCAATTCCTGAAATTAAAAAAAATCTTGGCGAAGGCAGGCTAAAAAAACCGGAAAAGCAACCAACACCGCCCCCGCCCAAACCGAAAACTCTTTTTGAAGAGAAAAAAGTATGGCCCAGGAAAGAGTTGAGTAGAAGAATAACGAAGGCCTCGCCCTATATTTTTGGCATCGGCGGTGCGATGTATTCCCGTCAAGAACGCAAAAAGATGGTGGAGAAAGTGTGGCCGTCTCAAAGATTTAAAAGCCATATTTCTGAAACGGAAGCCAAGAAGCGACTTCGGGAATTAAGGGAAGAAGAATATCGAGCTCCGGCCAGCGCTAAAAAGAAAGAAATTAGGCGCCAAAGGTTTTTTTTGGAGAGAGAAACAGGTCTTAAGGGAAAGTATTAAAATATAATTAAACTACGATGTTCCTTCATTATCGAACGCCGGGTTTTATTTTGAAAAAAGTAGAACGCGGAGAGGCAGATTGTCTTTTTACCGTCTATACAAAAGATTTCGGAAAATTAGAACTATTGGCTAGAGCCGTAAGAAAAATAAAATCAAAATTAAGAGCAGGATTGGAGCTGTTTTATCTTTCAGAAATTGAGTTTATTCAGGGCAAAGCCCAAAAAACCTTGACCGATGCGATTTTAATTAATAATTTTAAAAACTTGAGAAAAGATTTGACCAAATTAACCATGGCCTGCCAGATTTCAGAAGTTTTTGATAGATTAATAAGGGGTCAGGAGTCCGATAAAAAACTCTGGCAACTTCTTAACGAAGTTTTTGAAAAATTAGATAATTGGACGCCAGGCACCCCCCACTCTACTAAAAATTCATTGAAAATTATTTATTGCTATTTTCTCTGGAACCTTTTTTCTTTATTGGGTTATCGTCCCGAACTTTATAGTTGTGGTCAATGTCAAAAGAGATTGGTTCCAGAGAAACTTTATTTTAGCGCAAAAGAAGGAGCAATAATTTGCCACCAGTGTCAAAAAAAAACAAAGCCAGAAAGCTTAATTATTTCTCCCGACACAGTCAAAGTAATTAGAATTTTATTAAAAAAAGATTGGGCCTTCTTAGAAAAGTTAAAAATTGAGATTAAAGACCTTTATTCGTTAAGAACAATTTCTAATTATTACCTTGCTGAAGTTTTGAAACAAGCTGAATAATTTGCTAAGATAAAATACATGAGAAGATTTACTATTTTTATCATTATTTCAGCCGTCATAGTTGGCATTTTTGGTTTTTATTATTATCAAAAAAATATTTACTCAAAAGACATTTTAAGATTGGAAATTTTGGGCCAGGAAGAGACAGAACTCCTTCAGGAGATTAAATATATTGTCAAGTATAAGAACAACGGCAACGTCAGATTGGAAGAGCCGGAACTCATCTTTGATTATCCTTCTTATTCTATACCGGTAGAAGGAACGTCCTTAAGGGTTATTAAAAAATCGGAAGAATTGGGAGGAGTCATTTATCCCGGCCAGGAAAAAACTTTTACTTTTACCACACGGTTGATGGGTCGAGAGGGGGAAATTAAAGAAGCTCGAGCCACCTTATCTTATCGGCCAAAGAATTTAAAAGCTCGTTACGTATCAAAGACTTCATTTACGACAATAATAAAAAAAGTTCCTCTCAATTTTGATTTTGATTTATCGGCAAAAATTGAGTCTGGCAAAGAATTAAAATTTCGCCTGAATTATTTTTCAAATGCAGATTATCCGCTTTCCGACTTGACAGTAATAATTGATTATCCTTCAGGTTTTGAATTTATTGATTCTCTGCCAAAATCTTTGGAGAAAACCGAATGGGACCTTGGGCTTTTGAATAAAGCCGAAGGAGGAAGAGTTGAAATTCTGGGTAAACTGATGGGTGAAGTTGGTGAAGAAAAAGTTTTTCGAGCAAGAATAGGCAGCTGGCAAGACGGCGAGTTTATTTTATTAAAGGAAGCAGTCAGAGGAATAACCATTATTAGGCCGGCTTTATACATTACTCAGCAGATTAACAACAATCCTAAATTTATTGCCAGTCCCGGTAACCTACTTCATTACGAAATTTTCTTTAAGAATATCGGGGAAGAATTTTTAACCGATATGTTTTTACTGGTTACTTTGACCGGTTCAGCCTTTGATTTTAAAACAGTTCAAGCGCCAGAAGGAGATTTCACTCCGGGAGACAATTCCATAATTTGGGATTGGAGAAAAGTAAGAGACCTTCAGCTTTTACCCCCTCAATCAGAGGGTAAGATTGAGTTTTGGGTCAAATTGAAAGATGAGTGGGAGATTAAAGGTCTGGAAGATAAAAATCCTGAAATTCTGAGCAGAATCTTTTTAAGTCAGGTTAAAGAAGAATTTGTCAATAAGGTTAATTCAAAATTAGTCATTTCGCAAAAAGGATACTTCAGCGATGAAGTTTTTGGCAGTACCGGCCCTTTTCCTCCCAAAATTGGAGAACCCACAACTTATACCATTGTTTGGCAAGTCAAGAACTATTATAACGAGATGAAAGACGTCAAAGTCAAAGCCACTCTGCCCAAAAATGTAAATTTAACCGGTAAAATTTTCCCCGAAGCAGAAGTTGACAGAATTACTTTTGATTCGCAATCCCGGGAGCTCGTTTGGAATCTTGGCGATTTAACGGTCGGCCAGGGGGTTCTAAATCAGGGTCCCCATATTTCTTTCCAAATTGCTTTTTTGCCTGAAGAAAGTCAAAAAGGAGAAACCCCGGAATTAATCAGTCAGGCAAAAATTACTGGTCAGGATAAATGGACCGGCGAAATTATTCAATCTACGGCTTCTTTTATTAACACAACTCTGTCAGATGACCAGGTTATTGCTCCCGATGGGGGAGTTGTTCAATGAATTAAAATTCATTTACCCGAACGTAAGTGAGGGTGAGAAAAGAAGCTTGCTTCTTTGAACCACCTCTCGTAAATCTTAATTTATTTTAATGTTCAATATGGAAAATTTAATGGAGAAAATTGTTTCACTGGCTAAAAGACGCGGTTTTATATTTCCTTCATCGGAAATTTACGGCGGCTTTGGTTCTGGTTATGATTTTGGTCCCCTGGGAGTTGAGATGAAAAACAATATTAAAAAGTCTTGGTGGAAAGAAATGACTCAGACTCAGGAAAACATAGTTGGTTTGGATTCAGCCATTTTGATGTCGCCCCGGGTCTGGCAGGCCTCCGGTCACTTGACGGCCGGTTTTGCTGATGAGCTGGTTGACTGTAAAAAATGCCATCACCGCTTCAGAAAAGACCAGACCCTTTTTAAAAAAGGGCACCGCTGCCCTGATTGCGGCGGAGAACTGACTCTCCCTCGAAAATTCAATTTGATGATGAAAACTTTTGTTGGGCCATTAGAAGATGAGGCAGCCGTCACTTATTTGAGGGCGGAAACCTGTCAGGGGATATATCTGAATTTTTTAAATGTTTTGAATTCAATGCGGCTGAAAATACCTTTTGGCATAGCTCAGATTGGCAAAGCTTTCAGAAATGAAATTACGCCGGGGAATTTTATTTATAGAACTCGAGAGTTTGAACAGATGGAAATGCAGTGGTTTTGCCAACCAAAAACAGCTGACAAATTTTTCGATTATTGGAAAAAAGAAAGGATACAATGGTATTTAAAATTCGGTATTAAAAAAGAAAATTTGAGAATGGTCGAGATTCCGGCAAAAAAGCGGGCTCATTATGCCAGAAGACAGGTAGATATTGAATATCACTTTCCTTTTGGTTGGCAGGAAATAGAGGGAGTTCATAATCGGGGAGATTGGGATTTATCCAATCATGCCAAGTATTCTGGCCAGGATCTCAAATACGAAGGTTATTATCCTTACATTATTGAAACTTCAGCCGGGGCCGACAGAAGTTTTCTAACTTTTTTAATTGCGGCTTTCCATGAGGTAAAAGGCGGCAGGACTGAAACAACAGAAGCCAAAAAAGAGATAGAGGTTTTATTAAAACTTCACCGGGAGTTGGCTCCGGTTAAGGTAGCGGTTCTGCCTTTAGTCAAAAATAAACCGGCCTTGGTTAAAAAAGCCAGAGAGGTTTATGGATTTTTGAAGCCCCATTTTGTTTGTCAGTATGACGAAGCCGGTTCAATAGGTCGCCGCTATCGAAGGCAAGATGAGATTGGTACTGTCATAGCACTTACGGTAGACTTCCAAACATTAAAAGATGATACAGTGACTTGCCGTGGTCGTGACACGATGAAGCAAGAAAGAGTAAAAATTTCAAACTTAGTTAAAACTATAAAAGAAAAAATAGAAGATTAATCTCAATCCGACTAAAACCGTTCTCGTCAGTCGTCAGATGTTATTGGTGCTGCCTTAAATGTGGCGCGTTTTATTTTATCTGAGGTTTGGAGTATAATTGAGAATAGTTGGGAAATATGTTTCAGAAAACTACCCTTAAAAACGGTCTGAGAGTTATTACCGTTCCCCAAAAAGACGTTCAGTCTTTGACTATTTTGGTATTGGTTGGCACTGGTTCCAAATACGAAACAAAAGAGACAAAAGGTATTTCCCATTTTTTAGAACACCTTTATTTTAAGGGAACAAAAAAAAGACCTTCTTCTTTATTAATTGCCGAAACTTTAGACAAGTTGGGAGGAATTTATAATGCTTTTACCTCAGAAGAATATACGGGCTATTATGCCAAGGTTGCCACCCTTCATTTTGAGACAGCTTTAGATTGGGTTTCTGATATTTATCTTAATTCTTTGTTGCCCAAAAAAGAAATTGAAAAAGAGAGAAGAGTGATAATTGAAGAAATAAATATGTATTTGGACACGCCAGTGATATATATTGGGGAACTCTGGAAAACTTTGCTTTATGGAGACCAGCCGGCCGGCTGGGATATTCTTGGAACCAGGGAAACTATAAATAAAATTACCAGAAAACAAATTTTGGATTATATGAAGTCCCAGTATACTGCTTCAAGGACCATAGTTTGTTTAGCCGGGAATATTTCTTCTTGGCCGGTCATAAACAAAATTAAAAATTTTTTTTCTAGAATTAATAAAACTCAACCGAAATCAAAACCACTGGTTATTGAAAAACAAGAAAAACCGGCAACGCTTCTTTCTTTTAAAAAAACCGACCAAACACATTTGGCTTTAGGAGTTAGGGCTTTTAATCTTTTTCATCCCCAGAGGTTTACCTTGGATGTTTTGGGAATAATCTTGGGCGGGATGATGAGTTCTCGTTTGTTTATTGAAATAAGGCAAAAACTGGGTCTGGCTTACTATATTAAAACCGAAGTTGAATGCGATCCCGACACTGGCTATTTGGTCACCAAAGCCGGCATAGACAATGAGAGGGTTGATAAGGCAATTTTGACCATTTTGAAAGAATATAGAAAAATCTCGCAAAAAAAGATATCTCTGGCAGAACTTGAAAAAGCAAAAGAAAATTTTAAGGGCAAACTGGCTCTTTATTTAGAATCTTCTGATGCTCAAGCTTCTTTTTGCGCCGGTCAGGAACTTCTGGAAAATAAAATTTTAACCCCCAAGGAAATTTTTAAAAAAATTGATAAAATTACCATAAATGATATTCTAAAAGTAGCCGGAGAGATTTTTAGGCCAGAGAAGTTAAATTTGGCTTTGATTGGTCCTTTCAAAGACAAAGAAAAATTTCAAAGATTGTTGAAATTAAAATGAACTCCGAAAAAATATTAGATATTTCTTGGAACAGTATTTTAAAAGTTGTCCTCGCTTTTGTTATTGTTTATCTTCTTTTTTTAATAAAAGATATCTTAATTTTGATTATTTTTTCTTTAATTATTTCGGTTTTATTCAATCCGGCCATTGATTTTTTACAAAAAACGAGAATGCCCCGCGTTTTAGCAACCGCTTTAATTTATTTTTTTATTTTTGGGGCTTTGAGTCTTTTGATTTATCTAATATCTTTATCTTTTATTCCTGAGATTCAGCAATTTGCCGAGCTTTTTTCCCAATATTTTGAAAGAATAGCTCCTCCCTTAAAAGGATTAGGTATTGAGGCTTTTGAAAGTTTTGACGCCTTTGTTAAAGTTTCTGAAAAATGGTTAATCGGGGCGTCGGCTAATATTTTCACTGCTTTGTTTGCGGTTTTTGGGGGAGCTTTTGCTGCTTTTACTATTTTTTTTCTTGCTTTTTTCTTTTCTTTAGAAGAAAAATGGACGGAAAAAGCAATCAGAATCCTTTTTCCTAAAGAACAGGAAGATTTGGCTTTTGTCGTTTGGAATAAATCCCAACAAAAAATTTCCGGTTGGTTTACGGCCAGGGTTTTATGTTGTCTTTTTGTTGGTCTTGCTTCCTTCGTTGCTTTAAAATTATTTAAAATTGATTATGCTTTTAGTCTGAGCTTGTTTGCCGGAATAACAAATATTATTCCTTATCTGGGGCCGCTCTTTGCCGGAGCAGTAATCACCATCTTAGTTTTTCTTGAAGACTGGCTCAAGGCAGTTTTTATCTTGATTGTTTTTATTTTCATTCAGCAAATAGAAGGAAATATTTTGAGCCCAATTTTAACTAAAAAATTCATCGGCTTGCCGCCGGTTTTAGTTTTAATCTCCTTGATAATCGGCGGCAAACTTTTGGGGATTTTAGGAGCAATTTTAGCCATTCCCTTGGCCGGAATTTTATTTGAATTTTTAAGAGATTTTCTGAAAAAAAAGAAAGAAAAATACAATTCGTCAGTTAAAGAACAATCTTCCAAGGCGATGGTAATGTAGAATTAAAATGGCAATTCTTTATATTGTTGGCACGCCTATTGGCAATTTAGGGGATATTTGTGAAAGAGCCCTCCGTATTTTGTCGGAGGTTGATTTAATTTTGTGCGAAGATACGAGAGTGACAAAAAAATTACTGGATTATTATCAAATAAAAACGCCGACACTCAGCTATCACCGGCATTCAAAAATTCAAAAGATTGAATATATCTTACAGCTCTTAAAAGAAGGCAAAAACTTGGCCCTGGTTTCTGACGCCGGCACGCCCGTAATTTCCGATCCGGGAAATAAACTCATTCACCAAATTTTAGAATCTACGGGGGGCGACCCTCCAACAATTCAAATTATTCCTGTACCCGGGCCATCAGCCCTGACTGCGGCTGCTTCAATATCGGGCTTTCCGATGGATAAATTTTTATTTTTGGGCTTTCCGCCGACAAAAAAGAAAAGAAAAAAATTTTTTGAAGAAATTATAAATTCAAAATATCCAGTGATTTTTTACGAATCCCCTTATCGAATTATAAAAACCCTGAATGAATTAAAAATGGTAAATGATAAATTATCAGTGGTGGTCTGCCGCGAATTGACCAAAAAATTTGAGACGATTTATCGCGGAAAAGTTGAAAAAGTAATAAGTCAATTAGAGAAAGACCGAGTTAAAGGCGAATTCGTGGTAATTATTGAAAGTAAAAAGTAATTTTTAGTCAGAATAAAATTGTGATAATATAAAAGGAGGTTTAATCCTCCTTTTAAAGTTATGGCAAAGAAAAAATTTTATCTTTCTACGGCGCTTCCATATGTTAATTATGCTCCGCATGCGGGTTTTGCTTTAGAAATTATTCAAGCTGATGTTATCGCGCGATATCACCGATTTTTAGGTGAGGATGTTTTCTTTTTGACTGGAACTGATGAGAATTCTCTCAAAAATGTTCGGGCTGCAGAAGAAGAGGGAATTCCAGTTAAAAAATTCGTTAGCAGAAATGCTACACAATTTTATAGGCTTAAAAAAATTCTTAATTTAACTTTCGATGATTTTATTAGAACCACTGAAAAACGACACACCAAAGGAGCTCAAAAATTATGGAAAGCCTGTCAAAAAGATATTTATAAAAAGAAATATAGGGGACTTTACTGCATAGGCTGCGAAGAATTTTATAAAAAAAACGAGTTAGAAAACGGTTATTGTCCCGAACACAAGACTGAACCCGAATTAGTAGAAGAAGAAAACTACTTTTTTAAACTCTCAAAATATCAGAATCAAATTAAAGAAATTATTGAGAAAGACGAAGTTAAGATTATTCCCGAAACTAGAAAAAATGAACTTTTAAGTTTTATCGACCAAGGACTGGAAGATATTTGTATTTCTCGTTCAGCCGAACGAGGGCGAGGATGGGGAATTCCGGTACCGGAAGATAAAAAACAAATTTTGTGGACTTGGTTTGATGCTCTTTCAAATTATATTAATGCTGTTGGGTATCTCGATAATCCAAAAAAGTTTAGAAAATGGTGGCCGGCAGATCTTCATATCGTTGGTAAAGGGATTATTCGTTTCCACGCTATATACTGGATAGCGATGCTTCTCTCAGCTAAATTAGCTTTACCAAAGATTATTTTTGTTCATGGTTATTTGACTTCCGGTGGCCAGAAAATGTCAAAATCTTTGGGAAACGTGATTGATCCATTTGAATTGGTTAAAAAATACGGCACCGATGCTGTAAGATATTTCCTCTTGCGGGAAATTCCACCGACTGAAGATGGAGATTTTACCTATGATAAATTTGAAACAAGATATAACAGCGACTTAGCGTCAGGAATCGGCAATTTAGTGGCCAGGATTTTAACGATGGTGGAAAAATATTGCGATAGTAAAGTTCCCAGAATAGATAAAAATCCAGACACCCATCCCTTAAGAGTTGATGGAAAAATTTATAATTGGAAAAAAACTTGGCAGGATTTAGACAGATATCTGGTTGATTACCAATTCAACGAAGCATTATCTTCGATCTGGAGATTTATTACCGAGGCAGATAAATATATTGAGGAAAATAAACCCTGGCAATTAGCCAAAGAAGGAAAAACCAAGGAATTAAACTGGGTATTATATGGCTTGTTAGATGGTCTTTACCAGATTGCTTGGCAAACTTATATTTTTATGCCAGATACTGCTCGACAAATTGCCAGAACTTTAAAGATCGAGAAATTACTAGTTGAGAATCCCATTAATAAAGACAGCTGGACCAATATCAAACCTGGGATAAAAATCAAAAAAGGGAAAACCCTATTTCCCCGTTTAACCTAAGGACGCGACTTTGGGATGAAATAAAAGTAATACAATTTATATGGGGTGGTTCAAAAGAATCACCCTCTTTTCTTGGTTGAACTTTGAGGTTTAAAGAAGTTTGACAAAAGTTTATTTATTTGGTATTATTTTTTTAAATTGGAAATAAATTAAAAAAGGAGGTGAATGCTCTTTTTAAAAAATTTAGAGTTAAGTACTAAATTAAAATTAAAAAGGAAAGGAGGAAAATGAAATGATAGCTTTTTTGTTTAGATATGGCACTCTACTGTACATTACCTTATTCGTATTGGGGATTGTTTTGTTCATATTTTCCCCAGATTCTTTAAGTTCAAGTTCTTTGTCCTTTCCTTGGCTTTTCATCATGGTTGGTTTCATAGTTCTAACAATAGACCTTATTTTAAAGATAAAATATGAGTGGGTTTGTATGGAATGTGGGGATAAACTAGGATGTTTTGAAGGTATGCTACTACCAGCAAAGCATTGTGTCAAATGTGGGGGTGTTATGGAACTTAGGAACCCAGATAATCAATCCGATACAAATAAAGAAACAGATAATTTTGGAGATAGGGAAAAGTAACTTGAAATTAAGAAAAAAAGGGCGTTTTTAAAAACAAAACGTCCCTTTTAATTTATTAGAATTCTGCTAAAATCTTTAAATATAAAAGAATTATGTTAATTGACACTCACGCCCATTTAAATTTTAATGCTTACCGGGCTGATTTACACAAGGTCATTCAACGGTCTTTGCAGAGTTTTGTCTGGCTGATTAACGTCGGCTCTCAATATGAAACCAGTAAAAAAGCAGTAAAAATAGCCGAACAATATGAAAAAGGGGTTTACGCCTCTATTGGTCTTCATCCCATCCATTTGGATACAGGACTCGTAAAAATAAAAAACGACAACGAAGAGACGTTGATTAAGACGCGAGAAGAAAGCTTTAACTCTCAAAAATATAAAGAGCTGAACCGCTCTAAAAAGGTAGTGGCTGTCGGTGAAATTGGGCTTGACTATTGGTATAAACCAAAAACTAAAAGAAAGCAGGAGGAGTTTAAAAATCGCCAGAAAGAAGCCCTGATTAAACAATTGGAGTTGGCTAAAGAGCTGAATTTGCCGGTTATATTTCATTGCCGTATGGCTCACGATGACTTATTAAAAACATTAAAGCTTCAGGTTCCAAATTTCAAGTTTCGGGGCGTCATTCACTGTTTCACCGGAAACTGGCAGCAAGCTGAAAGATATCTGGCCATGGGGCTTTATCTCGGTTTTAATGGCATCATTTTCAAATTAGATTTGGCTGAAATTATAAAGAAAACTCCTTTAGAAAAAATTCTGATTGAGACCGATTGTCCTTATTTAACCCCGCCCTTGATGGAGGGGAGAAACGAACCCTTATATCTAAAATATGTAGCTGAAAGAATTGCTGAAATCAAAAAAAAGAGCTATAAAGAAATAGCCGAGATTACCACCAGAAGTGCTAAAAAATTATTTAATTTATGACCGATTACAGACCTCAGGCAATTGAATCAAAATGGCGAAGGATTTGGCAGAAAAGAAAAACTTTTCAGGTTGATTTGAAAAAATCCAAGAAACCCTATTATAACTTGATGATGTTTCCCTATCCTTCGTCCGAGGGTTTGCATGTTGGCAATGTTTATGCTTTTACCGGTTCTGATATTCATGGCCGGTTTAGGAGAATGCAGGGCTATAATGTTTTTGAGCCGATGGGTTTTGATGCTTTTGGGATTCATTCTGAAAATTTCGCCATCAAAAAAAGAATTCACCCCCGCGTTTTAGTCAGAAAAAATGTTAATAACTTCAGGCGCCAGCTGAAAAACCTTGGCTGTCTTTTTGACTGGCGCTACGAAGTGGATACTACCAGACCAGACTATTATCGATGGACGCAATGGCTATTTTTAAAGTTGTTCAAAGCCGGTCTGGCTTACCGGAAAAAAGCGCCAGTTGACTGGTGTCCTTCTTGCCGAACGGTTTTAGCTGATGAACAGGTAATCAACGGCAGGTGCGAGAGGTGTGAGGCAAATGTTATTCAAAAAGAATTAGAGCAGTGGTTTTTTAAAATCACCGCCTACGCTGAAAGATTATTAAAAAACTTAGACAAGATTGACTGGTCCGAAAGGACAAAATCAGCCCAAAGAAATTGGATTGGCAAGTCCGTTGGTGCAGAAGTTGAATTTAGAATTAAAAATACAGGGCTGGGCGTTCAAGTTTTTACCACGCGGCCTGATACCTTATTTGGTTGCACCTACCTGGTTTTGGCTCCTGAACAGCCAATTATTGAGAAATTAAAATCTAAAATTCAAAATTTAAAATCCGTTAAAGACTATATTGAAGAATCAAAGAAGAAAACCGAGTTGGCGAGGACAGAGCTTATTAAAGAAAAAACCGGTGTGGAACTCAAAGGGATAAAAGCTATAAATCCGGCCAGCCAGGAAGAAATCCCTGTTTTTGTTGCTGATTATATCCTGATAAGCTATGGTACAGGCGCGATTATGGCTGTTCCTGGTCATGACCAGAGAGATTTTGATTTTGCTAAAAAGCATAATTTGCCGATTATTGAGGTGATTAGTTCTGACGGTAGAAAACATATTTTAAAAAAAGCCTATGCTGGTCAAGGGATTTTAATAAATTCCGGAAAGTTCAACGGAATGAAATCAGAAAAAGCAAAATCAGAGATGACCAAGCTGGTCAAAGGTAAAAGAGCTGTTAATTATCATCTGAGAGATTGGTTGATTTCCCGACAGCGCTATTGGGGACCGCCCCTGCCGATTATTTATTGTCAGAAATGCGGCATCCAACCAGTGCCGGAAAAAGATTTGCCGGTTTTGTTGCCTTATCTTAAGAATTTTAGACCAAAAGGAAGTGGGAAATCGCCTTTAGCTCTGGTCAAAAAATTTATAAGAACTAAATGCCCGCAATGTAAAAATTTTGCTCAAAGAGAAACCGATGTTTCAGACACTTTTTTGGATTCTGCCTGGTATTTTTTTAGGTATCTTTCCCCTCATTTGCCAGATTTGCCTTTTGATAAAAAATTGATTAGAAAGTGGCTGCCGGTTGATATGTATATTGGCGGTCAAGAACATGCGGTCTTACATTTACTTTACGCTAGATTTATAACTATGGTTTTGAAAGATTTAGGTTATGTCAGCTTCCAAGAACCGTTTAAAAAATTTAGAGCTCATGGTCTGTTAACCAAAGGAGGGGCTAAAATGTCAAAATCCAAAGGAAATGTGGTTAATCCGGACGATTATTATAAAAAATTTGGAGCTGATACTTTAAGAATGTATTTAATGTTTTTGGGCCCTTTTCAGGAGGGCGGCGACTGGCAGGATAGGGGAATTGTGGGGATAAAAAGGTTTTTGGAAAAAATATGGGCTATTAATCTCAGAATTAGCGACAAAAATAAAAAACCGGCAAGCAAAAATTCAGACCTGGAAAAACTCTTGCACCAAACAATAAAAAAAGTAACAGAGGATTTAGAAGGCTTAAGCTATAATACAGCTATTTCAGCTCTGATGATTTTGGTTAATAAAATATCAAAAGAGCCGGAATTATTGAAAATTGAAAATTGGAAATTGGTAATTAAGCTCTTGGCTCCTTTTGCTCCTTACGTTACTGAAGAATTATGGAACCAGACTAATAAAGGCAGTGTTCATTCTCAGCCCTGGCCAAAATATAATCCTAAATTAATAAAAGAAGACAAAATTACTTTGGTTATTCAGGTTAACGGCAAAGTTAGAGATAAAGCTGAAGCTGAGTTTGATATTTCAGAGCAAAAAGCCAAAGAAATGGCATTGAATAGGGAAAAAGTAAAAAAATGGATAGAGGACAGAAAAATAAAAAAAATAATCTTTGTCCCCGGAAAATTAATTAATATCGTTGTTTAATTTATGTGCGGAATTGTTGGCTATATAGGCAAAAAACCAGCCTTCCCAATTTTATTGTCTGGACTGAAAAGAGTCCTCTATAGGGGGTATGACAGCTTTGGGTTCGCCATAATTGATAGTAAAAATAATGTTAATTTATTCAAAACACCTGGGAGATTAGATAATTGGGAAGAAAAATTAACTAAAATGAATTTTGAAGGAGATCTGGGAATCGGCCATTCAAGATGGGCAACCACGGGAGCTGTCACAGAAGCAAATTCGCATCCCCACTGGGATTGTCACCGAAATATTTTTTTGGTCCATAATGGCATTATTGAAAATTATGGAGAATTAAAAGAAAAATTGGAAAAAGAGGGACATAAATTTCATTCGGAATGCGATACGGAGGTTTTTTCTCATTTAATTGAAAAATTTTTCAAAGAGAACTTAGAAACAGCTGTAAGAAATGCTTTAAAGTTTGTCAGGGGCACTTATGGTTTGGCGATTATCGCTCGAAACGATCCTGAGAAAATCGTGGTGACGCGAAATTCCTCGCCGATTTTAATTGGTATAGGAGAAAATGAATATATTGTTGCTTCTGATGCAGCAGCCATTGTGGACAGAACGAAGAAAGTAATTTATTTAGATGACGGAGAAGTAGCGGTTTTAACTCCTTCAAGATTCTTTATTACTGATATAAATCAAAATCAGATTAAAAAAAACATTAAAGAAATTGATTGGGATTTAGAAAAAGTTCAAAAAGGAGATTATTCTCATTTTATGCTTAAAGAAATAATGGAAGGACCCGAGACAATTGAAAATGCCGTCAGGGGAAGATTAATAATTGAAGAAGGCAAGGTAAAATTGGGAGGATTAGATGAAGTTCAGGAAAAAATAAGGAAAATCAATAGAATAATCTTAGTTGCCTGCGGTACGGCAGGTCATGCTGCCAGAGTGGGAGAATATATGTTGGAAGAGTACGCCGGCATTCCCAGTGAAGTTGATATTGCTTCTGAATTTCGTTATCGCCAACCGGTTGTAGATAAAAATACAGCAGCTATTTTTGTTTCTCAATCCGGAGAAACGGCCGACACCTTAGCCGCCCTAAGAGAAATGAAAGAAAAAGGGATTTTAACCATCGGTATTACCAATGTTGTTGGCAGCAGCCAGTCCAGAGAAACAGAGGCCGGAATTTATACTAGGTCAGGTCCCGAAATTGCTGTTGCTTCGACCAAGGCATTTTTAGGCCAATTGACTACTTTAGCAATGTTAACAGTTTATTTGGGAAGGCAAAGAGAAATGTCTTTGGTGATGGGAAAAAGAATTGTTTCTGAACTTACTAGGCTTCCAGAATTAACCAGAGAAGTTTTAGCATCAGCTCGGCAGATTGAAGAATTAGCCGAAAAATATAAAATTTTTAAAAATTTTTGGTTCATTGGCAGAAAATATAATTTTCCAATTGCTTTAGAAGGCGCCTTAAAATTAAAAGAGATTTCTTATTTACATGCTGAAGGTGTGGCTGGCGGAGAATTAAAGCACGGTCCCATTGCTTTAATAGATGAAAGTTTCCCGACTTTGGCCATTTGTCCTTTGGATTCGGTTTATCAGAAAATGATTTCCAATATCCAGGAGATAAAAGCAAGAGAAGGAAAAGTCATTGCCGTGGCTACCCAAGGCGACAAAGATATTAAAAAAATTGCTGACGATGTAATCTATATTCCCAAAACCTTAGAAATGTTGACTCCAATGTTATCTGTTATTCCTTTGCATCTTTTCGCTTATTATATAGCAGTTTTGCTCGGTCACGATGTAGACAAACCAAGGAATCTTGCGAAAAGTTGCACGGTGGAGTAGTCGAAAAAAAATCTTTTCCCCGACTCTTCGCTGCGGCTCGGGTAATGAAATAGGGTGGGTTTGTAGAAAAATTATCTTCGGAGCGTTGCTCCGATTTTTTAATTAAGTTATAATTAGAATAATATGATTCATATCGTTGGCCATAAAAATCCGGATACCGATGCCATTGTTTCAGCTATAGTTCTGGCAGATTATTTTAAAAAAATGGGAAAGAAAAGCCAAGCCTTAAGGGTGGGAAAAATAAACAGAGAAACTAGATTTGTTTTGAATAAAGTCAAAATTAGACCACCTTCTTTAGTTAAGAGTTTAGCCAGAAAGAAAGTTTTTCTGGTTGACCATAACGAAAAAGAACAAGCCGGAGATGGCATAGAAAGAGCTGAAATTTCGGGAGTTTTGGACCATCATAAGTTAGGGGGAAGCATAAGGAGCAAAGAGCCGATTTATGTTAGAATAGAACCGGTTGGTAGCACCAGCACTTTAATTTTTAAACTTTTTCAAGAAATGAATTTTCAATTAAGAAAGAATCGGGCATTCTTATTACTTTCTGGTATTCTGGTCGATACCTTGAAGTTTACTTCTCCTACTACCACCAAAGAGGATAAGAAAGCTGCTGAAATTCTGGCAAAAATTTGCCAAGAAGACGTTAATGCCATCTCTCAAGAAATCTTCAAAATTCGTTCAGATATTTCCGGAATAAAACTTGAAAATTTAATTTTTTCAGATTACAAAGAGTATCAAGAGAAAAGTTTGACTTTTGGCATAGGCGTTCATGAAACACTGAATCCCGGCATCCTTTTAAGGAAAGAAAACAAAATTTTTTCCACGCTTGAAAGACTGAAAAAAGAAAAAAAATTAAATTTGTTTTTTTTCGCTCTGGTTGATATTTTAAAGAGGAAAACTTATTTGTTTTTAACCGGAGAAAAAGAAAAAGAAATTGCCCGGAAGGCATTTAAAAAGAAGACGGAGGAAAATTTACTCTTACTTCCCGGAGTTGTTTCCAGAAAAAAACAAATAGTCCCCCCAATTCTTAAAGTTTTATGAATATTTTAGAAAAAGAAAATAAAAAAGTGATTCTTTTGGGGAACGAAGCCATTATCAGGGGCGCTTTGGAATCGGGCGTTGACTTTGTTTCCACTTATCCCGGCACGCCGGCTTCCGAAATCGGAAACGTTTTTTTTAGATTGTCCAGAGATGGAAGATATAAGGGCTATTTTGAATTTTCAACCAACGAAAAAGTGGCTTTAGAGGCAGGCATCGGAGCCAGCTTTTCCGGTTTAAAAACCTTGGTAGCCATGAAGAATTTTGGCGCCAATGTGGCTCTGGACGCTTTAATTCCTTTCGTCTATACCGGCTCAAAAGGCCCTACCGTTATAGTGGTGGCTGATGATCCTTCCTGTCACAGTTCGGCTCAGTCCGAAGAAAACTCCCGCGGCTTGGCTTATCTGGCTCATCTGCCGATGCTGGAGCCCTCAGACCCTCAGGAAGGCAAAGATTTTACAAAATTAGCCTTCCAGCTTTCTGAAAAATTTAAAATACCGGTGATAATAAGAACCACCACCAGGGTTGCCCATCAACGGGGGGTGGTAAAACTTTCAGATATTCAACGCCGGAAACGGCTTAAAGGCAGGTTTATTAAAAATCCTCGGGAATTTGTGACTTTGCCTCCGAGAGTTTTAGAGATGAAAAAAGAGCTCTTGGAAAAAATAGAAAAAATTAAAGAATTTTCCGAAAAATCCAAAACAAATAGAAGAATAGATAGAGAACGGGTCTCTATTAGCTCAAAAGTGGGGATAATCACTGCCGGGGTTTCTTACTTATATGTCATGGAAGCCTTAAAGGAAATTAATTTAAACTTACCGGTATTAAAACTTGGATTTTTTCATCCTTTGCCGGAAAAGAAAATCCAAAGTTTTATAAAAAAACTAAAAAAGGTTTTAGTCGTTGAAGAATTAGAACCTTATTTAGAAAAAGAATTGCTTAGCTTAGCTAAGCAATCAAATTGTAAATTAGAAGTTATAGGGAAGAAATTAATTCCCGAAGTCGGCGAATTGAAACCAGAAATTGTCTTCTCAGCCGTTGCCAAATTCGCTAATTGTAAATTGCCTACCTGGCTGGCAGGCAGGAAAATTGAAAATTCGTCCGGCTTTGAAAATTTAAAATTTAAAATTCCCAAACGTTATCCTCGCTTATGTCCCGGTTGTCCCTATTGGTTGGTTATTTCAGCGATTAAAAAGGCGGTTGACACAAAAAAAGTTATTTTTGGAGGGGAAATCGGTTGTTATATGTTATTTGGCACACCGGCTGTTAATATGCAGGATTATTTATCCTGCATGGGTTCTTCGGTGGGAATCGCTCACGGCATTAAAAAAGCCGCTGGCCAGAAATTGATTACTTTTGTCGGCGACTCATCTTTCTTTCATAGCGGTATTCCTGCTTTAATTAATGCAGTTTTTAACAAATCAAATCCTTTAGTCATTATTTTGGAAAATGAGACAACGGCGATGACCGGTCACCAGCCCCATCCCGGAGCGCCCGCTGTTCCTGATGGTATTAAAATAGAAAACATTGTCCAGGCCTGCGGCGTGAAGCACTTTAAAGTAATTGATCCGCTTAATCAAAAAGAGTTTATTGATACCGTAAAAAGTTTTTTAGAGAAACCTGAGGTTGCGGTGATTATTTCAAAAAGACCATGTATACAGATAAAAAAATAAACCAGTTTAATATGCTGATTGTCGGAACCGGCGGCCAGGGCCAGATTACTCTTTTGCAGATTTTGGCCGAAGCCGCTTTGATTGAAAACCTTGATTTCAAAAGTTCTGAACTTCACGGTTTGTCTCAGAGAGGCGGTTCGGTTGAAGTTCACATTCGTTTTGGTAAGAAAATTTACTCGCCGATGGTTCCGGCCAGAAGAGCTGATTTGATTCTTGGATTGGAAATGCAAGAAAGTTTAATGGCGGCAAATTTCGCCAGCCCTAAAACAAATTTCCTGGTTAATAAACATATTGTTCCCATTCCTTTCCCGAGCGGAGCGAGGGGGAAGAAGATATTTATCTCCTTCGACCTCCCGAGCGTTAGCGAAGGGGGAAGAAATTTAGCGGAAAAACAGATTCTAACAATCTTTAAAAAGATTAGTAATAATATCAATCTGATTTCTGCTGAAAAAATCTGTCAAGAGAAACTTGGCAGTAGCGTTGTTGCCGGAGTATATCTGGTAAGTTTGGCCGCCTTTAAAAACTTAATCCCTATCAAACCAGATTCAATTCTTAAAGCGATGGGAAAAATAATTCCAAGAAAATATCTAAAATTAAATCTCAAAGCCTTTAAACTCGCGAGCGAGAGCGAGGCAGTGAAATGAACTTTAATTCATTGAACTGGCATTTATTTCGATGAACAACTACATTATCCAAGGAGGAAAAAAATTAAAAGGAACAATTGTGGTTAACTCGTCAAAGAATTCGGCATTGGCCGTTCTGGCTGCCTCCCTTCTAAATGAAAAAAAGACTATTATAGCCAATCTGCCGAAAATTGAAGAAGTTTACAGAATAATTGAGATTTTAGAAAGTATTGGTGTTAAAACAGAATGGCAAGGAGATTATTCTCTTGAGGTAATTCCTTCCAGAAAATTAAATCTGGAGAGAATGAATAGAAAATCGGCTGTTAAAACGCGCAGTATTATTTTGTTTATGGCTGGAATTTTAGCCAAATTTAAAAATTTTGATTTGCCGATGTCCGGCGGATGTCAACTTGGCCGAAGAACAATAATACCCCATATTTATGCCCTGGAGAATTTTGGTGTGAGAATAAAAGATTTTTGCCATAAATTGAATGTAAGTTATCAAAAACTTCAGCCGGGCAAAGAAATTGTCATGTATGAGTCGGGAGATACGGCAACGGAAAATGCCATTCTTGTTGCTTCATTGATTCCGGGAAAAAGCGTCATAAAATTCGCCTCTTCTAATTATCAGGTTCAAGACCTCTGTTATTTTTTAAGTAATCTGGGAGTAAAAATTGAAGGAATTGGGACAACCACTTTAAGAATTTGGGGCAGAAGAAAATTATCCAGAAATATCAGGTATTATTTAACGGAAGATCCGATTGAGTCCATGCTTTTTTTGTCTATTGCCGCCGTCACAAAATCATCAATCGTTATAAAAAGATGTCCCCTGGAGTTTTTAGAATTAGAGCTTTTGAAATTACAAAAAATGGGTTTTCGGTTTAAGATATTAAAGAGATATAGGGCAGAAAACGGCTATACCGAGTTGGTTGATATTAAAACTTTCCCCTCTAATTTAACTGCTCCGGTTGAAAAACTTTACGGCCGACCTTTTCCCGGCTTAAACATAGATAATCTTCCTTTTTTTGTTCCCATTGCTACCCAGGCAAAAGGAGAGACGTTAATTCACGATTGGGTTTACGAAAACCGCACCATTTATTATGCTGAGTTAAATCGACTCGGGGCAAAAATAAGACTGGCTGATCCCCATCGGGTTTTTATAACGGGACCCTCAAAATTAAGAGGAGCGGAAATTATTTGTCCGCCGGCCCTGCGGCCCTCGGCCATTATTCTGGTCGCTATGCTGGCAGCCAGAGGCGAATCAGTTCTCAGAAATACTTATGCCATTGAAAGGGGATATGAAAATCTGGTTGGTAGATTAAAGAAGCTGGGAGCAGACATAAAAAAACAAGCATCTACAAACAACTATGTCAAGAAGACTTAAAAATATTGTTTGTCTTGGCGGAGGCAACGCCATGCCCAAAGCAGTTTTAACCGGACTAAAAAAACATCCTCTGAAACTATCGGTAGTTTGCGCGATGCTTGACTCCGGCGGTTCGGCCGGCAGATTAAGAAAAGACTATAAAATTGTATCTCCCGGCGATATCCGCCGAGCCTTTATTGCTTTGGCTAACACCTCGCCGGCGATTAAAGAACTTTTTGATTATCGTTTCCAATCAGGCGAACTGAAAGGACATAATTTCGCTAACCTTTTAATTACTGCTTTAGAATTAAGCACTAATAATTATGAGAAGACGCGGCAAGAATTAAAAAGAATTTTAAATGTTTTTCATGAAGTTTTACCGGCTACCTTGGATAAAGCTCATCTTTATGCAGTTTTAGAAAATGGCAAGATAATTTCTGGCGAGACAAACATTGATATTCCAAAACACAACAAGAATTTAAAAATTAAAAAAGTTTATCTAAAGCCAAAAGTTAAAGCTTATCCTTTAAGTTTGAAAACCATAAAAAAAGCTGACTTAATAACCATAGGTCCCGGAGATTTATACTCTTCTCTGGTCCAAATTTTGTTAACTGAAGGTATGGGAGAAGCTATTTTAAAAAGCAAAGCTAAAAAAGTTTACATTTGTAATTTAATGACAAAGTTGGGCGAAACTAACAATTTTACTGTTTTAGATTTTACCAAGGAAATAGAGAAATATTTAGGCGGTAAAGTAAATTATGTCGTTTATAATAATTATTTTCCCAAAAAAGAAATAATAAAAAAATATAAAAAAGAATTCCCCGAATTATTAGATTTAGTAAAAATCAATGAGGAATTACCAAAAGAAAAATTTATCGGCTGCAACTTATTAAAAAAAACGGTTATTGAACACCATCCTCAAAAATTAGCAAAAATATTATTGAAACTATGCAAGCGGTAATCTTGGCCGCCGGCGAATCGTCAAGATTTTGGCCATTAAATCAAAAGCACAAATCCCTTATCAAAATAATGGGAAAACCTTTGATTTGGTGGACAATCAAGGGACTGGCGGAGAATGGCATCAAAGACATAGCCATAATTATCAGTCCTGACCCTCTTTTGAAAGAGGAGCTTAAAACTATTCCTCAGGATTTAAACGTTAACCTTTCTTATTTTATTCAGAAAAAACGCTTAGGGACCGGTAACGCTATTTCTTTGGCTGAAGATTTTATCAAAGAACCATTTTTTATCGTCTGGGGTGCCGAGGTTGCCACCAGGGAAGTTGTTGCCAAAATTCTTGAGGAATATCAACTTGAGGAACCCAGTGCAATTTTAGTTGGAGCCAAAACCAATGCCCCCTGGGATTATGGTATTTTTAAATTGGCAGGCAAAAAGGTTCTGGAAATAGTAGAAAATCCCCGGCCCGGTCAGGAGCCTTCTCAAATCAAAACAGTCGGAATTTATTTTTTGGAGCCGGATTTTTTCAATTATTACCAGAACCTTTCAAAACATCACGAAGCAGATTTCGTTGATGCTTTAAATTTTTATATTAAAGACAAAAAAACAAAAGTTTTATTTTGGCCAAAAGAAATGTCTTCCCTGAAATATCCATGGGATCTTTTACCAATTTCAAAAATAATTTTAGAATCGGAAAATTCTAAAAATTACATTTCTCCTTCAGCGACAATCGGGAAAAATGTCGTCATAGAAGGTAGGGTTTATATCGGCGACAATTGCCAGATAGGCCATAATAATGTTTTACGCGGCCCTTTAAATCTGGAGAACAATGTGAAAACCGCTGCCTTTTGTGAAATTAAAAATTCGGTCGTCCAAGAAGAAACTCATTTTCATTCCGGTTATATCGGCGATTCAGTTATTGGACAAAATTGCCGTTTTGGTGCAGGATTTATTACTGCCAATAGGAGAATTGATAGGAAGAATATCAAATCAACGTTCAAGGGCAAAAAAATAGATACCGGATTAACTTATCTGGGAACAATGGCCGGTAATAAAGTTCGTTTTGGAGTTCATTCAGCAACCATGCCCGGCATCTTGATTGGTTCAAACTGCCTGATTGGCCCCGGTACCTTAGTTTTTGAAAATCTTGAAGACGACACCACTTTCTTTACAAAATTTAAAGGAATTAAAAAATGGAGAAAAAATACGTAATTGGAGTTGATGGAGGAGGGACAAGGACAGTCGCTGCCCTGGCTAATTTAGAAGGAAAGATTTTGATTTTTGGAAAATCAGGTCCTTCCAATGTTAGGAAGGTGGGATTAAAAATAGCTGTTGAAAACATCGCCAAAGCAATTGAAAAAGCATTAAGGAAGACTGACAGAAGCGGTATCTTATCAACATTTATTGGTTTGGCAGCGATTCAAGAGGAGCCAAGATTAAAAGAAAAAGTTAAAAAAGCTCTTTTTAAATATAAGGAGATTTCCTTGATATTTAAAGGAAAATTGGCAATTGATTCAGACCAGATTATTGCTTTTAGGGCAGGCGGGGGTAATGAAAGAGATGGGGTTTTATTGATTGCCGGTACAGGCTGTGTTGCTCATGGTTGGAGAAAGGGAAAAGAAGAAAAAAGCAGTGGCTGGGATTGGTTAGCAGATGAAGGTTCTGCTTTTTGGGTTGGCCAAAAGGCATTCCAGGTAGTTTTTAAGGATTTAGATGGCCGGGGTCAAAAAACTAAAATCAAAGAAATTGCTTTCAGAAAATTTAAAATAAGAAATGAAGAAGAATTGATGGCTAAAGTCTATTCAGAAAATCCAATCAAAATAATTTCTTCTTTTTCAGTTTTAGTTGATAAGGCCTGCCGACAAGGAGATAAGATTGCCAAAAAAATATTGATTGAAGCCGGTCAAGAACTGGCTCTGGCAGTAAACTCTGTTATTGAAAAATTGAACTTTAAAAAAATAAAGTTCCCTTTAGTTTTGGTCGGCAACTTTTTCCAATCAAAAGTTGTTTTAAAAACAGTAAAAAGAGGGGTTAGGGAATTTGCCCCCAAGGCAGAATTTATTCAACCCAAAAACAAGCCGGTTGTCGGGGCAGTAAAATTGGCTCTGGAGCAAATCAATGGAGATACTAAAGATTTCTTTTAGAAATTTTCAAAAAGTTGCAAATAAAATAGAAAAATTTTTAAGAGAAGACAAAGTAATAATCTGTCCAACAGATACAGTTTATGGATTAATTGCTGAGGCCACTGATAAAAAAGCAGTTGAGAAAATTTTTAAAATTAAAAAAAGAGCAAAAAACAAACCCGTTCCGATTTTTATAAAAGATATTAGCGCGGCAAAAAAATTGGCTAAAATAAATGAAAAACAAGAAGCATTTTTAAAATTGGTTTGGCCGGGCAAAATTACGGTGGTTTTGAATAGAAAAAAATCAAGATTGTATGGAGTGGATAAAAAAACAATTGCTCTCAGAATTCCAAATCATAAGTTAGTAAACAAGTTGCTCAAAAAGATAAAAAAGCCCCTCATCGGAACTTCAGCTAATATTTCCGCCCGCCCGGCCTCAGTTAGAATAAAAGAAGTTATCAAACAATTTCAAAATCAAAAACAAAAGCCCGATTTAATTATTGATGCTGGCAATTTAAAACCGGCCAAACCGTCAAAAGTAATTGATTTAACCTCTTTAAAGCCGAAAATTTTGCGCCAGTGATTATACTCCTAAAAAATTAAAAATTCCCAGCTAAAAGCTTGGGATTTTTAATTAGTGCCGGGAGAGGGAGTCCAACCCTCACGAGCTTTTGGCTCAATGGATTTTGAGTCCATCGCGTCTTGCAGTTCCGCCATCCCGGCCTATTTCCCTTATTTTATCAGATTTTTACTCATTTTTCAATTTTGTAATTACAATCTTTATTAGAGCATTTAATTTGCGCCCTTTTTGTTTTTATTAAAAGCGATTTGCATTTCGGGCAAATTTCTCCGGTTGGCCTGTCCCAGAGGGCAAAATCGCATTTTGGAAATTGGTTGCAGCCGTAGAAGATTTTTCTTTTTTTAGTTCTTTTTTCAACAATTTCTCCCTTTTTGCATTTGGGGCATTTTATTCCCAAAATATTCTTTTCCAAAGATTCCGTATATCTGCATTTTGGAAATTTGGAACAGGCGTAAAACTGGCCGTATTTTCCGAGGCGAATTAACAACGGGGCGCCGCATTTTGGACAGGTTTTTTTTGTCGGTTTTTCGGTGATGTCTTTTTTGACAACCTCTCCGTATTTTTGTTTTAGATTTTTTTCAAACGGATGGTAAAAATCTTCTATCACCCTGATCCATTTCTTTTGCCCCTCGGCAATTCTGTCCAGATTTTCTTCCATTTTGGCAGTAAATCCAATGTCAACGATTTCCGAAAAATGAGCTACTAAAAGGTCATTGACCACCAGACCGATTTCGGTTGGCCGGAATCTTCTCTGTTCATCCTTTTCAATATAATTTTTTTCTTGAATATTAGTTAAAATTGGAGCATAGGTTGACGGTCGGCCAATGCCGTTTTCTTCCAGCGTTTTTATAAGCGTGGCTTCATTGTAACGTGGCGGAGGTTCGGTAAAATGTTGTGATGGAATAAGTCTAATCAGTTTTAAGATTCCATTTATTTTCAGAGAAGGCAGTTCAGTTTCTTTGTATTTAACGGGATAAACTTTTAAGAATCCGTCAAATTTTAGGATCTGGCCGGTTGCTCGGAAAGTGTAATCTTTTGCTTGAATATCTATTGTTGTTGAGTCAAAAACAGCCTGGCTCATTTGACAGGCAATAAATCTCCGCCAGATTAAGTCATACAATTTTAGTTGTTTGTCATCCAATTTTAAACTTTGAGGAGTTCTATTCGGATAGGAAGGTCGAATCGCCTCATGGGCTTCTTGAGCGCCCCTGCTTTTTGTTTTGTATTTTCTCAAAAAACCCGGCCAGTATTCCTTTCCATAATTTTCAATAATAAATTTTTTGGCAGTAAATAAAGATAAATTGGAGAGATTTAGAGAATCGGTCCGGTGATACGTGATTTCTCCAGTTTCGTAAAGCTGCTGGGCAATTCGCATTGTTAGTTTTGCCGGAAATCTAAATCTCTGCCAGGCGGTTTGTTGCAAAGTGCTGGTGGTAAACGGCGGCAGGGGATTTCTTTTTATTTCTTTTTTTTCAACATTTATTATTTTGTATTCGGCGTTTTTTAAATTTTCAACAATTTCATTTGCTTCCTTTTTTGTTTTAATCCCCAACTGAGGTATGATTTCCCCATTTTTTTTAATCAAAATAGCTTTAAATAGAGACCCGTTCTCTATTTTTTTCAACTGAGCGACGATTGTCCAGTATTCCTGCGGTATAAACTTTTCTATTTCCCTTTCTCTTTCTGCAACAAATCGTACCGCCACCGACTGAACTCGTCCGGCTGACAGCCCCCGGGCAACTTTTTTCCATAAAAACGGAGAAAGCTTGTAACCAACAATTCTATCTAAAATTCTTCTGGCTTGCTGGGCATTAACTAAGTCCATATCAATTTTTCTCGGATTTTTTAAGGCCTCCTCAATGGCTTGCTTTGTAATCTCATGGAAAAAAATTCGTTGATATTCTTTATTTTTATTAAGATTTAAAAGAAAGATTAAGTGGTGGGCAATTGCTTCTCCTTCCCGGTCTTGATCGGTTGCCAAAATCACCAAATCTGCCCTTTTAACCTTTTTTTTTAAAAATTCCACATTTTTTTTGGCCCTGGGGATGATGACGTACTTTGGCTTAAAATCATTTTCCAAATCAATTCCAAATTCATCTTCTGGCAGGTCCCGCATGTGGCCGTAAGAAGACAAAACTTGGTATTTTGGGCCTAAAAATTTTGATATTGTCTTAGATTTTGTGGGACTCTCTACTATAACTAATGGCATATACGTTATTTCCTAAGTTTCTTACCTTACCTTTTATTTCTAAGACAGCAAGAGTACTGGCTATGGTTGAGGCCGGCAGTTTTGTTTTTTCAATAATTTTGTCAATATATAATGCCTCTTCTTTCAAAATTTTCAAAATCAAATTTTCTTCTTCCGACCCATTGCCAACGAGAACGGTTTTCGTTGATGCTGGTGGCAAATTCAATTCTTTTAAAATATCGTTGGCATTTTCAACTAGTTTTGCCCCTTGCTTAATTAATTTATGAGGTCCTTTGGAATTTGAAGAATGAATTGGGCCGGGAACAGCGAAAATTTTTCTTCCTTGTTTTTTGGCCCATTCAGCAGTAATTAAGGCTCCTGATTTTTCCTTTGCTTCCACGACCAGAACTCCTAAACTTAATCCGGAAATGATTCTGTTTCTTTGAGGAAAAGAGAATTGAGAACCGGGGGTGCCCGCAGGATATTCAGAAATTAAACAGCCGCCAGTTTCTAAGATTTTTTGAGATAATTTTAAGTTTGACTGAGGGTAAATGGTTCTTTCATCTAAGCCCGTGCCCAAAACAGCTATCGTTCTTCTGTTTCTTTCAACAGCTGCCTGATGGGAAAAAGTGTCAATTCCCGGCGCCAGACCCGAAACAATAATTAATCCGGCTTCAATTAAATCTCCGGCAATTTCCAGAGCCATCTGTTTGCCGTAAGAAGAATATCTTCTTGTTCCAACAATGGCAAAACAATTTTCTTCTGGTTTTAATTTCCCCCGGCAATAAAGAACCTTCGGCGCGTCTTTAGTTTCTTTCAGTCTGCAGGGATAGTTTTCATTTTCAATGTTTATTTTTATAATTTCTGGCATTTCTTAAATTTAACACTTCGCTTTTAATTTCTCAACAGCTTCGGATAGCATTTGGCAGTAGAGATTTAACCCCACCTTGTTTATATTGCCTGATTGCTCTTTCCCTAAAACGTTGCCGGCTCCCCGGATTTCCAAATCTTTTAAGGCGATTTTGTAGCCTGAACCTAATTCTTCAGCCTCCTTGAGCGCGGTTAATCTCTCTTTAGTCAGAGAAGTAAGCCGTTGAGGATACAGAAAATAAGCAAAGGCTTGAATATGACTTCTGCCAATTCGGCCCCGGATTTGGTAGGCCTGAGCTAAACCTAATTTGGTTGAATCCTCGACCACTAAAGTATTAACGTTGGGTAGGTCTAATCCGTTTTCAATAATGGTTGTTGCTACCAGAACGTCAATTTTTTCTTTTTGGAAATCTTCCATTACTTTTACCAATTCTTTTTCTTTTGCTCTGCCGTGAGCGACGCCGAACTTCGCTGGGGGAACCAGTTTTCCTAAGAAATTTTTTACTGCCTCAATCGTTGCCACTCGATTGTGTAAATAATAAACCTGACCACCTCTCGAAATTTCATTTTCTATCGCTTTTTTAATTGTTTTTTCTGAAAAGGGTAAAATAAAAGTTTTTACCGGCAATCTTCCCTTTGGCGGAGTTTGAATCAAGCTGATATCTTTTAGAGAGGATAAAGCCATATATAAAGTTCTGGGAATGGGGGTGGCAGAAAGCGATAAAACATCCAGAGAAGTTCTTATCTTTTTCAATTTTTCTTTTTGTTTGACGCCAAATCTCTGTTCGTCATCAATAACCAGCAGGCCCAAATTTTTAAATTCAACATCGTTTGATAAAATCCGGTGAGTGCCCACCACGACGTCAACCTTCCCATTTTTCAAGTTTTCAATAATTTCTTTTTGTCCTCTGGGTTGTAATCTGGATAACATCACGATTTTTACGGGCAAGTTTTTTAACCTCTCTTTAAAATTTTGAAAATGTTGATTAGCTAAAATAGTAGTCGGGCAAATCATCGCCGCTTGATAGCCTGACTTGACCGCCTTTATTATTGTTCTAAGAGCTACTTCGGTTTTGCCAAAACCAACATCGCCGCAAACAATTCTGTCCATCGGCTCTTCTTTTTCTAAATCTTTTTTAATATCTTCAAGTGCTTCAATTTGGTCAAATGTTTCTTCGTATTGGAAGGAAGAAGCTAATTGAGAATCAATTTCATCTTCCGGTAAATATGGTGGACGGGAAGAAATGGTTCTTTGAGCATAAATTTCTAATAATTCTTTGGCCGTTTTTTCCGTGTCGGTTTTTATTTTTCTTTTTGTTTTCTGCCAGATTAAAGAACCCAATCTTGAGATTTTGGGTTCAATAAAGCCAACATATCTCGAAAGCTTTCTTTCCAGACCAATTGGTACATACAGTTTGTCACTGGCAGCGTATTCAAGTTGATAATATGGCTGATGGTTGATTGTTAATCGTTGATTGTAAATTCCAATGCCGTGGTCAAGATGGACTAAATAGTTGCCGGGCCTCAGCCCTCTCAAATCGGAAAAGAATTTTTGAGATTTTAATTTCTTTTTTAATAATTCTTTGGCCGTTTTTTCATTTTCAACTTCAATTGGCAACTTTTCAATGTTTTCAATTCTGTTTCCCAGAAATTCAAAACGAACAGCCTGATTGGAATTTATCGGAAAAACGTCAACAATTCCTCCTCTTTGAGAAAACTCGCCGGGATCTTGAACCTGTAAAACTTTTTCATATCCCATTTCATCTAATTTTCTTAAAATTTGAAACAGATTAACCTTTTGCCTTCTGGTTAAATATAGAGTATTATCTTCAAAAAAAGATTGGGTCTTTCTGACTGCCAGTATTTCTTTTATGTTTTCTTCAAACCAAAGAAAGCCCTTTGCCAAAAAGTAGGGGGTAACAGAACAAACCAAAACTTTGTCAATCTCCCTTGACAAATTCATTTTATTCAATTATAATATATTCTATAATAAAAAGAATAGGAGCTTTATCAAATTAAAATAATTTTGCTTTCCGGTCTATCTGCGAGTTGGCTTAACCGAGCACATAATTTTATTATGTGCTCGGGGATGGATTTCTAAGTGATCCCTCCTTTAAACTTAGTGTGTCTTAGCTTTGTAGTGGAATGCTTATGTATTTTTACTACGAAGGCTCGCAGATAGGCCGGAGGGCAAAAGAAACTTAAAAAAGGTGATAGAACCGGGGCGAGTATTGTTCTCCATAAATCGTCTCGGTTTTTTTATTTTAACAATTATATTTACTCATTGCTTTTTCTACTCCCTCCTTTAAAGAAAACTCAATCGTTTCGGCGGTTTTTTTTATTATTTGTTTGACGATTTTTTCTTCGTTTTTAGTAAACTTTTGCAGGACAAACTTTTCTGGATTTTTGGGTTTGCCCCTCACCATATTTTTGGTGGGGGGTTTGTCCGCTTTTGGACAGATGCCAAGACGGAATCTGACAAAGTTTTTAGTTCCCAATTCTTTTATTATCGATTCTACTCCTCTGTGGCCGGCTGCTCCCCGGCCTTTTGAAATCCTGATTTTTCCCAAGGGCAAATCAATGTCATCGTGGATGACCCAGAGATTGGTAATTGGTATTTTATATTTTTTAACTAAGGATTTGACTGCTTGACCGGAAAGATTCATGAAACTTTTAGGTTTAGCCAAAACAACTCCTTTCAATGTTAAAGGAGCAAGATTGTCGATAACCGAGTTTTTGCGAAGCAAAAGCGAAGGTAAAGATGAATGAAGTTCATCAACCACTCTAAAACCAACATTATGACGAGTAAATTTGTATTTTAATCCGGGGTTGCCCAGACCGACAATTAAAAACATTATAATATTATACCATTATCTCTCAAAGAGCGCTCGGCGCTCTTTTCGAACTTCGCTTTTACATAAAAAATAGGGATAAAAGCTTGCTGCTTGATAAATATAAAAATCTTGCTATAATTAAAAAATCATGAAATCATTTTTATTATTTATTTGGGAAATCGTAAAAATAGTAATTATTGCTTTGTTGATTGTGGTTCCCATTCGCTATTTTATTTTCCAGCCATTTTTCGTCAAAGGTCAGTCAATGGAGCCAAATTTTAGCAGCGGCGATTATTTGATTGTTGACGAAATTACTTACCGATTCAGGCCGCCCCAACGGGGAGAAGTAGTTGTTTTTAAGTATCCGGATGATCCCTCCCAGCGTTATATTAAAAGGATTATTGGTCTTCCCGGAGAAACAATAGAAATAGAAGAGGGAAAAGTCATAATTTATAATAAAGAAGGAGGAAGAATGTTAGAGGAGTCAGGTTATCTTTCATCTTCTGTTTTCACTTCGGGAAATCTTCGCTTAACCTTAGGCGGAAACGAATATTTTGTTTTGGGAGATAATAGAATTGCTTCGGCAGATTCAAGGCGATGGGGCCCCCTGCCTCAAGAAAATATTGTTGGTCGGGCTTTAATTAGAGTTTGGCCGTTTGTTGTCTTTGCCAAGATTGAAGCCCCCAATTACTAAATATGGCTAAAAAACCAAAATTTCAAAGACCGACCGGCATGCACGATATTTTGCCGGAAGACCAGGGATATTTTCAAAAAATTTATAATGTTTGTGAAACAGTGGCTAATTTTTACGGATTTGAAAAAATAGACACGCCAATTCTGGAAGATACAGCTCTTTATGAAAAAGGGACCGGGCTGACAACCGACGTTGTTCAAAAACAAATGTTTACCCTTCGAACAAAAGGAGGAAATTATTTAACCCTGAGACCGGAATTTACTCCGGGAATAATAAGAGCTTATCTGGAACATGGTATGCAAGTTCTGCCTCAGCCCGTAAAATTATATTCAGTGGGGCCGATATTTAGATACGAACATCCTCAGGCAGGAAAATATCGCCAGTTTCATCAGTTTAATCTTGAGGTTATTGGAGATGGTAGTCCGGTTATTGACGCCCAGGCCATTCAGATTTTTTATAATATTTTAATTGAGCTTAAATTAAAAAAATTAATTGTAGAAATAAACAGCATTGGCGACAGTCAATGTCGGCCGTATTATAAAAAACTTTTGCTAAGTTATCTTAAATCAAGAGATTTATCTTTATGTGTTGATTGCCGCCGCCGATTAAAAGAGAATCCTTTAAGAGTTTTGGATTGTAAAGAAGAAAAATGCCAAAGAATAATAAGTCAAGCGCCGCAAATAATCGATCATCTTTGCCAAGAATGTCATAATCATTTTAAGGGAGTTTTAGAATTTCTTGATGAGATTGAATTGCCTTATCGTTTAAATCCTTATCTGGTGAGAGGGCTGGATTATTATACTAAAACAGTTTTTGAAATATTTGAAGATACCGAAGAAGGAAGAAAGATAGGAGCCCTATCAGGCGGAGGAAGATACGATGCTTTAGTAAAATTGTTAGGCGGAGAAGATACAAAAGCTACGGGAGGAGCAATGGGTGTAGAAAGGGTGATTGCCTTAATTAAATCTAAAAAAATAAAAACCCAAAAGTCCTCCCATCCGCCAATTTTCTTGGCTCAACTTGGTATGATGGCAAAAAGAAAAAGTTTGAAACTCCTGGAAGATTTTAGAAAAGTTAAAGTCCCGGTAGCAGAATCTTTTGGCAGAGATTCATTAAAAGCTCAGCTAAAAATAGCCGATAGGCTGGGGGTAAGATATACGCTTCTTTTGGGTCAAAAAGAGGTCTTAGAGGAGACGGTTATAATCAGAGATATGCAAAGAGGCAAGCAAGAAACAGTAAAATTCGAAAAAGTAGTAAGAGAGATGCAGAAACGACTAAAAAAATGAAATAAATTAAAAATTTATTGAAAGGTGAAATGAACTAAAAGTTCATTGAACAATGAAAAATTGTATTTTTTGTAAAATTGTAAATAAAGAAATACCGGCTGAGTTCATTTATGAAGATGAAGAAGTTTTAGGTTTTAAAAATGTTCATCCCGAAGCCCCTCTTCACTTTCTTTTCATTCCTCAAAGGCACATTGAATGGAAAGATGAGTTTAATGAAAAGGATTTACTGCTTTTGTCCGGACTTATCTCTGTTGCCAAAAAAGTTGCTATTGAGCAAAAAACTGATCTTGCCTATAAACTAATTTTTAATGTCGGGAAAACCGGACACATTGCTCATATCCATCTTCATCTTTTGGGCGGTTGGGGAGAAGAAAAAATTCCAAAGTATAATGTTTAATGAATTTTCAATTCATTTCAATTTTCAATAAATGTTCAATGAATTTCCAATTCATTTCACCTATCAATTAATCTTCGATTAATTTCAGTTTTTAATTTATTTCAATGTTTAATTTCATATGTCATTAGAAGCAAAAAAACAAGAAAGAGAGAATTCTCAGAGTTTAATTCGCCGCTTTAAAAAGAGAGTTCAAAAAAGCGGCATTTTACGCCGAGCGAGAAAAATTCGCTTCCGTCAATCTTCTAAAAGCAAAGAAATGAAAAAAAGAACGGCTTTGAGAAGAGAAAAACTGAGAGCAGAATACGAAAAGCTTGAAAAGTTAGGGTTGCCCAAAAAGCAAAAATTATGGGGCTAAAAGAGAAAATTAAATTAAATCTTAATTCGTCTCTGAAAGAAAAGAAAACATTGGCGGTTTCAGTTTTAAGGCAGCTTTTGGCTGCCATTTTAAATAAAGAAAAAGAAAAAAGATTTAAAACCAAAGAAGAAAAAGATGTCCAGTTGACCGATGAAGAAGTAATCGAAGTTATTTCTTCTGAAGTAAAGAAAAGAAGAGAATCGATTTTGGAATTTGAAAAAGGCAAAAGGCAGGACCTGGTTGAAAAAGAGAAAAAAGAATTAGAAATTTTGGAGAAATATTTACCGGAACAATTATCAGAAGAAGAAATTAGAAAATTGACAAAAGAGGCAATTGAGAAAACCGATGCCAGAGAAATAAAAAATATGGGAAAAGTTATGGCAGAATTAATGCCCAAAGTCAAAGGCCGGGCCGAGGGCGCTCTGGTTTCAAAAATTGTCAAAGAGTTGCTTAAATAAATAACATCCCACATCGGAAGGGGGTCGGTCAGGTCGCGAGAGTTCTCCGCGAAGCGGAAACTCCCGACCGGGAAACCCTACGGTTGCCCCGTCTAGGAAAATATTAAAAACCGAGCGATAAACTTGGTGCTACCACAATGATAGAAGTCAATAATTTAACCATCAATCAGATTGACAGAGAGTTTTTAAAAAAAGTTGCCAAAATTGTCTTAATAGGGGAAAATAAAAAAGAGCTGGAATTATCAATTGTTTTAGTTGGTCAGGCCAGAATAAGAAGATTAAATAAAAAATACCGTAAAAAAAATCAAGTAACTGATGTTTTGTCATTTCTCTACGATAATTCAGGAGAGATAGTTATTTGCCTTCAAGAGGTTAAGAAAAACGCAAAAAATTTTCAATCCGCTTTTAAAAAAGAATTAGCCAGGGTTTTAATTCATGGTATCTTGCATCTTTTGGGCTATGACCATAAAAAGTCAGAGAAAGCTGGTGAGGAAGAAAAACAGGAACATTATTTAAGAAAAATTTATGGCTAAAGCTAATATACTTGCCGGTTTAGATATAGGATCAAGCACTGTTAAAATTTTGATTGCCGCAAAAGGAAACGGAGAGCCGAATTTTGAGGTGCTCTTTCAAGGAGAAGAGCCATCTTTAGGGGTAAGAAGGGGAGTTGTTATTGATGTTGATAAGGTTGCCAGGATTATTCAAATTCTCCTTGATAGGGCCAGGGTTGAAACCGGTCGAAAAATCAATTCAGTTTTTGTTAATATCGGAGGCAGCCATATTTCCTGCCTTTCGTCCCGGGGAATGGTCGCCGTTTCCCGGGCAGACAGAAGCATTTCAAAAGAAGATATAGACAGGGTTTTACAGGAAGCGAGCCGGGCTCTTTCTTTGCCTTCAAATAATGAAATCCTGGAAACTTTTGCCAAAGAATTTATTGTTGATGGCGTGGGAGGAATAAAAACCGCCGAGGGTTTACAGGGGGGGAGATTAGAAACAGAAATTTTAATTTTAAGCACTTTTTTGCCTTATAAAAATAATTTAATCCAGGCGGTTCTGGATACAGGCCTCCAGATTCTGGACATCGTTCCCTCTTCAATCGCCAGTTCATCTGTTGTTCTTTCTCAAAGACAAAAAGAATTAGGCGTGGCAATTTTAGACATTGGAGCAGGCACTTCAGATTTAGCTGTTTTTGAAGAAGGAGATCTGGTTCATTTAGCTGTTTTCCCCATTGGCTCTGGCAATATAACTTCCGATATTGCTGTTGGTTTGAAAACAGATGTTGATATCGCTGAAGCAATAAAGATAAAACTGGGCAGCTGTCTTTTTAAGGGAAAAGACAAAAAAGAAAAAATTGAAGTTGAAGGAGAAGAGCCTTTGATTTTTTCTCAAAAGACATTAACGGGGATTATTGAGGCGCGGGTTTCAGAGATTTTTGGAGAAGTTCAAAAAGAACTAAAAAAGATTTCAAAACAAAATCTCCTGCCCTCGGGCGTCGTTTTAACGGGAGGAGGGGTAAGGTTGCCAAAAATTGTTGAGTTGGCTAAAAAAGAGTTAAAACTTCCTTGTCGGCTTGGAAAAATTGCTTGTTTCCCGGAATTAGAAGAAGAACTAAGTTATGCCACCGTTTGCGGTTTAGTTTTTGAAGGCAGTAGATCAGAAGGCAGAGAGATTTGGCGGGAAAGCGGTTTTCCTTCCGGCGGTTTTGCTAATAAAATAAAGAAAATATTTAAAAATTTTTTACCGTGAAAAGTCGAAGAAATAAATTTCTTCTTCATCTTCGCTTTCGCTGCGCGAAAGTTTGATATATGACTAAAATTAAAGTGGTGGGAGTAGGCGGCTCTGGTTCAAACGCTGTATCCAGAATGGCAAAATGCAAAATAAAAGGCGTTGAATTAATTGCCATTAATACCGATGCCCAAGATTTAGCCAGAAGCAGGGCGGCTGTAAAATTAAGAATTGGTAGAAAAACCACTCAAGGGTTGGGTACGGGAATGAATCCGGAGATCGGCAGGAAATCAGCCCTGGAAAATCGTCAGGAGATTTTAGAGATTTTAAAGGGTTCGGATATGCTCTTTATCACTTACGGTGCCGGAGGGGGAACCGGCACTGGAGCAGGTCCGGTCATTGCCGAAGCGGCCAAAGAATTGGGAATTTTAACTTTAGCCGTGGTTACAAAACCTTTTTCCTTTGAAGGACAGGTCAGATTAAAAATTGCCGAGAACGGCTTGAAACGCTTGAAAGAAAATGTTGATACTTTGATTTCTATTTCCAATGATAAACTTCTGGCTACGCTTGATGTTAGGATTTCTCTTTTAAATGCTTTTTGGGCCTGCGATGATATACTGAGGCAGGCAGTTCAAGGAATTTCCGATTTAATTTTGCTGCCCGGCATTATTAATGTTAATTTTGCCGACGTTAAAACAATTATGAAAGATGCTGGCTCCGCGCTTTTTGGAGTAGGCAAAGCTTGGGGTGAAGGAAGAGCAGAAAAAGCAGCCCTGGCCGCCATTAACTCTCCTTTGTTAGATATTTCAATCAAAGGAGCCAGAGGAGTTTTGTTTAATGTTTCTGGCGGAAAAGATATTAGTCTTTCGGAAATTGATGAAGTTGCCAGGTTTATCACTAAAGAGGTTAACCCTGAAGCAAAAATAATTTTCGGCGCCATCCAAAATGAAAATTTAAAACAGGGAGAGATAAAAGTAACGGTCATCGCTACCGGATTTTAATCGGTTAAATCTCAAATGACTCCTTCCCGAATTTTCTTATTTATTTGCCTCTCGTTTGTCGGAGGCATTTTTTTAAAATCGTTTCTTAACATTTCTCAGGTAGTTTTGCTTGGTTTTTTGATAATTGGCATAATGTTTACTTCAATTTTCTGGAGGCGTTGGAATTTTTCAGTAATTGGTTTTTGTCTTTTATTTTTGGTTCTGGGTATTTGGCGGTACGAGTTCGCCCAATCAAAAATTATTTATCCTCAAGAAAAAAATATTACTTTCTTTGGCACGGTGGCAGCAGAACCCGATGTCAGAGCCAACAATATAAAATTAGTTATAAAACCTGACCAGAACGGTTTTCGTCAGGTTTATGGTAAGGTTTTGGCAACCACTGATAGGTAT
>Ga0172363_10000116_pt1 | contig 47977 bp, 43 predicted proteins | sample LakKivs2_kivu2a2_FD_114541 | JGI IMG/M metagenome (GOLD analysis project Ga0172363, IMG submission 114541) | Sediment microbial communities from Lake Kivu, Rwanda - Sediment s2_kivu2a2 | ecosystem: Environmental > Aquatic > Freshwater > Lake > Sediment | place: Rwanda: Western Province, Lake... | reverse complement strand
TGGGAATACATGACTTTTATAAAAGTTCCGTTGAGTGCTAAACAATATTCTGATGATATTCAAGTTCAGATAGAGTCTGCTGGTGGTCAAGCTGCGTATGCCCGTCTTATTGCTATAAATCTTTTAACTCCATTTAAACTATCTTTCAACATCACTCTACCAGGATTACCTCCTAATGAATCATCAGAAACACAACCAGGAACTCTTACAACACCGATAAACTTCACTGCAACTGCTAAAACTGAAACCGATGTTATACCATGCGTATATAATTCAAATGACTGCCAGGATGCTACAACCCCCATATTTAATTTCACTAACACTGGAGATGTGGCAGAAAAGTGGAATATATCGTTGAGTCGAGATCTTTCACCTGAGATTCGTATTTATGGTAACACTGTTAATTCAAGAACTGGAGGATCTGGGGCAACAGAAATAACACCAAGCGGATGGATAGTTGACGTCCCCTATGGTGGATATAGAGAAGTATGGTTATGGGCAGATTACTTAAACGCACCACCCGGAAGAATTGATATTGCTATAAATCACACTTCAATGGTTGCAACTTAAATTAATCGAAACATTTATTTAATATAAAACAAAATAAATTAGTATTGGAGGGGGTAAATTAGAGGTTTAAAAATGAAGAAAATAAGTTTAGTTTGTGCAGCCCTATTTTTTATGGGTTTAATTGATCTAGTGTTTGCTGCTAGTGAAGAATTCGCCTATACAACAGCATACTTTTATACACCTACTGATGTGTCCTTTAGAGTAACTTTGTTGGGTGATTTAACTCCAACAGATTCTAGTCAACCATACCCAGGTCCAGTGACTCCTTCATGGATTACATTCAATCAAACTGATACATGTAATCCAAACTGTAAAAAAGTACAACCTAAAACTAATGATATTTATGTACAAAATGGTGTAACTATTCCAATAATAACTCTAGAAAACAGAGGTAATACTCCATTTAATTTTTACTTGAATGCTTCTGTTGGCGGTGACACCACTATATTAGTATGTGCAAATGGTACAGTAGCAAGTGGATCATGCGCAACGCCCCCACCTGCCACATGCACAGATATAACCGCAAAATCAACATGGGTTTCATTTGCTCAAGGATGTGCTATAAACACTAGATTGAACGTTACCTTATACGCAGATTTTACTAATACAGGATTGGGCCAAAAGACTGGAGCTATATATTACAGAAGTTCAACCAGTTAAATGGTGTTTAATTGAAAAAAGAAATAGTCTTAATCATAAATGTAGTTATTATCCTCGGTCTAATTTACATATTATTCTACTCAAAAAATTTTTTAACACCCAAAATTCTAGAAGTTTCTAAATTAGAATCTTCGGACAAAAGACCCAATTACTGTAAATTAATTGATGGTGAAAATAAATGTGTTGGTTCTGAAGTATTCAAATATTTGCCATCATACCCTGCCGATTTCGAACAGATGTATGAACTGATTTTTTATGGAAAAATTAATGATCTCAGCAGAGTGGACAAAAAATACTGGGATCAACCTGAAATATTACCAACATGGAAAACAAGTGGAATTGATATTTATTTGAAACCTGAAAAGGGTAGGTTTGGTGCTTTTGGTTTCGGTTGTTATCCATCTGAAGCTACAGCCACTTTAAAACCTGGTCAGGCAGTAAAATTGGCGGCTTGGCTTCATACTTCTTGGGGAGTTCAAAACCTACAAGGAATGTCGTTGAAAGTAATTTATCCTAGTCATGCTGAAAGTGAACAGGGCATGTCTGTTGTGCAAGACTCATATGTTTCTAACTATTTTGATTCGAGTATTACTCCAAATGTTGTTTTATTAGGTCCTACATGGCCATATTTTGAGTCAGGAACATCCTTTGGTCATGATGGTTGGATAGTACCAGTGACAGTTGAAATAAAAGTACATCCAGAAATTCCTGCAGGATCCTATGCTGTTGGTATAATGCCGTATGAACCGCCAAAAAATATGAATGATGATTGGACATTAAAATATAAACTAAGATACACGCCGATTCAATTCTATAACATAGGAAAACCATATTTTACGGTCTTTTTAAATGTTGAGTGATATGAAGCTTAGTATTTTCATGATTTTTTTTTATTCTTTTTATTAATATCTGTAAATGCGCAAGAACATGCTTATTCTGAATCCTATTATCAATCTGAATCCCTATTAGTTGCGAATATAATAGAGCCGAGTTATTCTTTGCCTGTTAAAGATGTAAGAGAAGGAGATTTAATTTATCCTATCATACATGTTGAGTACAACGGAACTAACATTACTGATTTGAACATAGAAAATTTCACTGTCGATATTGGAACTCAACAGGCTTTAATAAATAATATTAGTTACAACGATACAACAGCCTACTATACTTTAAACATCACGATTCCCACTAACACAGAAGGTTCTAAACAGGATATTTGGGTTAATGTGACTTACAAAGGAATCTGGAGAACTGATATAAACATCGAAGCTGTTTGGTATTATCCTTCAGTTACCACAACTACTCCTGTTACTACTTCGCCACCCAGTCCCGGTCCTGGCCCGAGCCCTGGTCCCTCTCCCGGTCCTAGCCCGCCTCCGCCTAAAGTTTCAAACTTCACAATAGACAAAGATTTGATAAAAATCGAACTAAAACCAGAAGAAACTGATACGCAATCTATAAAAGTTTCGAATACAGGTAAAACAAAATTAACGATTACTGGAAGGATTCAGTATCTGGATGGACTTTCGTTCTTCACCGGAATTGGGAATGAATACACGTTTGAACTAAACCCAGATGAAATAAAAGAATTGGAGATAAACTTTACCGTGAAGAAAGACCAAGAACCTGGAGTTTATCCTGGAAAAATTATTTTTACTGGCGATTCTTTAGAAAGAACTGTATTAGTTGTAGTTGAAGTTGAATCAGAAAAACCATTGTTTGATGTTAAAGTTGAGGTTTTGCCGGAATACAGAATAGTTCATCCTGGAGATAAAGTCATGGCAGAATTGACTATATACAACCTTGGAAAAGTTGGTAGAGTTGATGCAGAAGTTGAATATGGAATAAAGAGTTTGGATGGGACAGTTATAACGAGTGAACATGAAATAATAGCTGTTGAGACGCAACTTTCTTCTATTAAGAGCTTAGATTTACCACCTAGTATAAAACCAGACAGTTATGTGTTCTATTCTAAAGTTACATATAACGGTATTGTTGGTACAGGTAGCAGTATGTTTAGTGTTGTCGAAAAGGTTAAAATAAGTTTAAATCTCTTAGCGATTATAATTTTTATTATCATAATAATTCTGATAATTCTGTTCATTTATGCTTTAAAAAAGAGGAGTAAAAAACAAAAATCAAAAAAACCTCGTAAAAAATTACACCCTTAATCTGTAGAATTTTTTCCTTCCGCTTGAGAAAGGTTCAACTATGTTCAACTTTTTCATGAATTTAAAGTATTCATTACATCTTGTTCTGGATAAACTTGTAATAGATTAAACTTATAGACCTTTCTGATTCTTTAAAAAATATCTTTATGAATATCGACACATATGATTAATAACATAGATAATCACATGTGATTATATTGAACCTACGAAAAAATGCAAAGGAACAGATAATACAAGTTCTCAAAAAACATCCTGAAGGTTTAATGTTGACTGAAATCGCCCAAATAACAGGAATGAACAGGTTTACTGTCACAAAGTATATTCATGAGCTTGTAGGTAATGGTTCTGTTTTTCAAAAGGAAGCTGCTGCAGCCAAAATTTGCTATCTTAAAGAAGTACTCGCTAAGAAAGTCAATGAAAAGGATATTATTGAATTTTTGAGGAAAAAGGTGGAAGTAAGTGTTTAGGATAATTAAAAATAGTAGATGTGGTATGAAGGCCATTTCTTCAGCCGCGGCTGCGGTTATAATCGCAACGATATCTGTGGCACTCGTTGGAACGACTTACTTCTTCTCAAAGAGTCTTACTGAAAATGCTATAGCAGAAACTTTTGAAATCGTCGATATATTCCAGAATAGAATCATAGTCAGGAATACAGGAACTCAACCCATCAGTAAATTCAAGATACTGATTGACGGAAATGAAGTCGAGAACAACATTAAAGATTCACCAATACAACCACAAAGTGTTGGGACTGTTAATGTCAGCCTTGAAGGTATTGGTCCTGGTAGACATCAACTGACTTTAATATCTAGGAGTATGTCACAGACTTGGATGTGGGAATTTAAACAAGTTGAAACAACTACTTTAATCACAAGTTCTACTACAACAATTCCATCAACAACTACAAGTACGACTACATCATCTACATCTTCATCAACAACTTCACCTGCAATAACATCAACCACCACTACTACAACTGTTCCTACAACCACTGTCACACCAAGCTGTACAAGTAGTGACCAATGTTGTGAAGGAATAGATAGTGGTTGCTGGGGTTGTCATATGGGTGCATGTGATCCTTGTGTACGGTCATGGGGAGCATGTCCAAGAGGATGTGTTGACTGTTCCGTTATTTCACCCCAGGTTGCTGGGGTTGGTATTATAACTGGAATAGAAGCTAACGTAGAAACAGAACAAGACCAAGCAGAGATAGGAAAACCAGTTAAGTGGACTAGTAGTATAAACATAAACAATCCATATTCTGTAGATATCAAAGATTATGCATTGCATTTCGTCCTTCCTGAGGAGGCTAGTAAAATTGAGATAAAAAATGAAGAAGAGCAAATCATATCAAAAGGACAGTTATCGATGAGTGTTAACGTAGCTCCTAAAGAAACTAAGAATTATATTCTTGAATATGAAACGCCGGCTCCTTACAAGAAAGAAGATATAATAAAACCATTTGTTTTTGGGGAAACGTATTCGAAGAGAATAATTGTAAAATCAGAATTCTCTGGTCATTACAAGAATGTTAAGGCTTATACTGATATTCCAGAAGAATTGATAAAAAATCATTATGAGTTAAGATTATTCCATATTGAAAATGATACAAGAATCGATGTGACAGACAGATTAGAGTATAATGTCACTTTCCTTGATATTGACAACAATGGATTTTATGATAGAATTCAATGGATTATCCCAGAACTTTCAGAGCAAGAATACACAATCGAAGGATATCCTATATCTGCCCTATATTCTGAAAGTAATGCACAAGCAGGAACAAGCAATGATTTAACATTAACGAATTCAGCTAATGCTAATGGTGCTCCTAATAACTTATATGCTTCATGTTCTGGTGGATGGTATAATGAGAATTGGTATTTCATTATGAATAATACGAATTATAACGGAAGAGTTCTCTATGTAAATGTAACCCTTGGAAACATTTATGCGGATGCCATTGGTAATAGTGATACTTATGCTTTCATGTGTAATGCCAATGATGACCCACCTAATTCAGGAACTTGGAATACTTTATGGAGTGGAACAAGTCTATGGACAAGTCCACAGAATAGAACTTATAATTTAACACAAATCTGTGGAGTAGATACTTGGGAAAAAATAAATAAAACAAGGATAAAAATAACTTCTACTGCAAAATCTGGAGGGGAAGATACTAGAACATGGTACGTTGATTTTGTACAGTTAAGAATTGTTTATAAGTCTGAAGTAACGTATGATTATCTTTCAGTCAACAATTCCGCACCCAAACCTAATGAATATGTTGAACATAAAGTTCATTGGATAACAACAACTCCAACAACATTTAGCACTTGTACTTTCTGGTCGAACTACACGGGTCCAGGTTCTAATGAATCTTGTTCCATAGTTAACGGATGGACGAATATTACAAAACAAATGCCTTCAACTCCTGGTTATTATGCTTGGCGCATATTTGTGAATAATTCTGCCAATGTTTGGAATGATACCGGTATACAAACAATGAGTGTTTCAAATCGATGGTTGGAGGTTAATCTTACTAACCCTGACCCAAAAGTTTACAACGAATCTCAACCAAAGAATATAATCATAAATGAATCTTTCAACGTTAATGCGACAGTTAAGTGTAGGACTGATCTTCCTAATTTAAGTTGCGGTTCTGTTTCAGCAGGGGTTAGGTACAACGATTCCAACAATGCAATGACCTTGGTTAACATAACAAGTAATGCACAACCTATGTTTGTTGTTGGAGGTACAGAAACAGAAGTTAGTAATCCACCATTCTATTATGATGATGGTTGGAGTTTTACTCCAGGTAGTGAGATAGGAACACAAACCCTATGGGATATAGTATTCAACGGAACTTACTTTTGGATAATATTGCGTAATGGGACTTTGGTAAGGTATAATTCAAGCGGGGGTTATGATAATTGGTCAGTAAACCTTGCTAATAGTGGGATAACAGATACTAATTGGGAATGTTTAGACTTTAATGGGACAAATTTCTTTGCATGTGGGGTTACCAATACAGAAGTTTATGCATTCGATTCGACAGGGACATATACTGGTTTCCACTTTGATATCGGAACTACAGCTTCTAACCCATTTGGTTTAGTATTCAACGGCACTTATTATTGGGTTCTCCAATCAATATCAGGAAATGACAATATTTATAGATTCGATTCAGCCGGTAATCCAATAGATAGCTGGCCAGCTGATGCTACTGGTGGTGAACCAATTAACGGTGGTATGGATTATGATGGCACATATTTTTACATATCTAGCGTTGTAGGAGGGCAGCAAGGTGTTTACAGATATAATACAACAGGAGACCATTCAGATCAATGGAATTTCTCAACAGCACCAATACAAACAATGGTTTATGGTGTACAAAGGTCTAATTGGGACAATGGTAAGTACTTTTGGTGTCTTGATTATATGGATAAGCAAGTCCGAAGATACACACATAATGTAACACCAGGTGCAGCAAATCCAATCTCTTTAGGCAATCTAAATTCTGGAGATTTAGTTCAAGTCAATTTTACGATTAACACTACTTCTCTCGGAACTTACAAGATCGATGTCAACTTCACTTCTTCATATCCACAAGTACAAGAGAATAAAACTGAGTATGCTGTTGTAAGAATTGGTATTTCCGAAGACATAACACCACCCCAATGGTCAGGAAATAATACATCTCCAGAGTCACCAACATATTATCTACCAGATAAATTCTATCAGTTCAACATAACGTGGCAAGATCCAGATTCTAGTGTTTCTGTTGTTTTGATAGAACAGAACTTCACCACGTTAAACTCAACCTTAGAGAACAGGACTATGTTGAACGAATCGTCAAAATATTATTTCAATGTTACTGATCTACCAGTTGGTACGTATGTTTGGAGGAGTTATGCCAACAATACCTTTGATTATGGTAATTCTACACCACAATGGATTTATGTTGTTAATAAAACACCAACTCTGACAAGATTATACTTAAACGGGAGTGAATCTGACAAAAGCTTCAACAAATCTGAAATTGTAAACATAACAGCCACGACTAACGTCTCTTCACTGTTTGTTGTGATATATGCCAACTACAGTGGGGAATTAAAATTTGTAAACAGTAGCCAAGGTGTGACTCACAACTTTACCAACACTTCGAATCTCGCTTTAGGTCCTTACTTAATTAAAGCAAATACATCTGTAGATAGTAATTACACAAGTTCTCAAGCAAATTACACTCTAACAGTCGTTGATGAAATTCCGCCTCAATACTCTGATAATTCTACAAACAATACTGTGGCTGGTTATATGACAAACTTTAAGTTGAAATGGAGAGATAATAACGCGTTAGACTCCTACATCTTTTATTTTGACAACTGTACTGGGGAATTTAAAAAGATGAATGAAACAAAATTCTCAAAATACGGACAGACTGAAGACTGGAGTAAGGAATCATATGTGATAAACTCTACAGTTGGTTGTACGATAAAATGGAGGTTTGAAGCAAACGATACTTTAAACAATCGAATCAATAGTTCAATCTATAGTTTTACGGTAGCATTCGTCAAACTACCTGTTATTTTAATAGAACCAAGCCCTATTGTTTGCAATGATACATTTCCTTGTTTAAAAGAACAGAATAAAACTTATGTTGTTACAGCGAAAGCGACATGTATGCTAGTGCCAGCAGGTAAGGATTGTGGTCAGATTTATGGTCTACTCAGGTACAACAACACTTCTTCTGTACCAGATACTCCCATACCGACAACACCAGGAGAGCCAATGTATGCTAAACCGCTTTATGTTGTTGTTTTTTTCAACGATACTCTTCTATCTAGTAGTAATAATAAAGCTTTTAAAAGCGACTCAGTATATTACTCACCTGATGCAGCAACAAATCCTTTTACTGATACAGAGTATAGTTATGCAAATAAAAGTGCTGATGGAAAGTATGTGAATACCTCTGCCACATCAACACAGACATGCCAGGGTGCGAACACATACTGTGATCCTTTTTACGATGAAGGTTCCTGTTTAAACAATCCATATTCTACAACCTGTCAATGTAATTGGAGGTTTGGAGTTTGTATCGGTAGACCATGTAGTTCGCTTTCTCCACCAAGTTGCACTAACTGTGGTTGTACTATCGAATATTCAACTTCATACGCCCAAACTCGATTCACATTTAATTTGTCCGATTATGGTAGTAAAATAGTCAACATAACTTATTACTATAAGGGATATTATAGTAAGAGTGGATCAGGAAACTTTGATGCATATCTACAATTTAAGAATTCTACTGGTTGGTGTACGGATCAAAATATTGCAACGACAGATAAAATATACAACAAAACTCTCTGGCTAGGTTCAACAAATACAACTGAATATATGTTGGATGGTACATTTTCTTTTGCTGTCACAGGAAAAGTATCCTCTGGATTAGCTACTATAAAAACGCACACAGATTTTGTAAAACTTGTTGTGTATTATAGTAAGGATAATCCTCAGCCTTGTAGTGCTGGTTCTTTGAAACAGGGAGAAACTTGTACAGTCGACTGGTTAGTTAACGCCACTGGAAACCTTGATACAAGATGGAAGATTGATGTAAACTTTACATCTGATCCTTATCAATATCCACCTAACAATGCATACAATGACACTGATAATGCGGTCATACGAATCCTCGAGCTTTTTGAGACAAACGTTACTTCAGTAAAATTCAACGTTTCATCATTCCAGTACAATAATCCCATTAAATGTAACGGAACTATTATGAGTAAGAAAGTAAATGCCGTTTATTACAAAATTTATCATGTTGGCAATGAGAGCAAGCCTGAGTATGCGGGTAGTTTAGACCTTGTAAATGATTGTATCGGTAGTTCCTGGGCTACTGGAAAGACTTGTAATGCGGTTGTGCCGAATGTTCAAGGTGTAAAAGGAAACTGGAATTGTTCGATAATAGCGTATAATGGTACGGCAAATACTACGGGTTATGCTTCTACTCCGGCTGTGATGGTTAACACACCTCCGACTAAACCGAGCATAACATTACCCATTAATAACACTATGTACAACAAAAAAACAAGAGAAATTAACATTTCTTGTATCAACACTACTTTAATGGATGTTAACTCAGAAGACAATGTTACTTATATAATATCGTATTCACCTTATGCAACAGGTGCTTCTTGGACTGATATTTGTTCAGGTGATTTAGACGGAAACTGTACGTTTGATTTACAGAAGATTTATCCAAATTATAATCGTTCTTACATAAGATGTAACATGTCCGATGGAACTACGACAGGTCCTAATTCAGATTTGATTTATATAAGAATAGACTGGGACGATCCTGTTTGTAATTTAACTATACCAAATTCACAAGTACTTCAAAGTCCTTACATTCTGAACGGAACATACAGTGATAGTATTTCTGGAATTGCTAATGTTACTTATTATAATCTAACGAATAACGCAAACGATAAAATAGGAACTAATACTACATCACCTTTTACCTATCAATGGTTCGTTCCTAACAGTTTAGAAAATAATGTTAATGTAACAATAATGGCCGTATGTTACGACAATGCTGGTAACTCTGCTAATGACACAGAATATGGAATAAAAGTAGATTTGTATAATACACCACCACAAATTTGGAATTTAAAAGTTAGGGAATTGACAGATTATCCGATCGATAAAGTATGGCCAATGAATATGTATTTAATAACTGTCAATGCTTCAGATGAAGATCCAGTCAGGAACATTAGCTACGTTGAATGTAATTTTACTGATGTCAAAAACGGAGAAATAAAAATATTTAATTTAACTGATGCTAAGTCCGGTCACGACTATACTCATAATGAGAGTTTATTCATAAAATATTATTGGGGTCCAGGACAAGGATGGGTTAATGTAACTGTATATGATAAGGATGGGCAATACAATAAAACTACTACGAACATCACGATAGTTGATAGTATTTATCTAGTCTTGGACAATAATCCTATAAACTTCTCGGTTTCAATTCCGGGTACAGAAAAAAATGCTACTGACAAGCGAGGTTGGCCTTTAATAATACAAAATTATGGGAATGTACCTGTGAATATATCACAAAATGCATCGCTATATTTAACTGGACTTAATGACCCCAATGTTAAAATATTAATAACTAATATAACTTGGAATCAAACTGATAAGGGTTCTTTTTCAGAACTCACCAACTACGATAAAATAATCAATGGAACCTTACAGTCAAGTAATAATCAATCTGTTTACTATAAGATGAGAATTCCAGCTCTCAAATCACAAGATTATGGTGGTATCGTAATTTATCATGGTTCAAAATCTTAATAGTAAGTAAAAATTAACAGACAACATTTCCTGTAGCTTTAGCATCAGAATCAGCACAAAGTGTGAATGTGTATGTTCCTCTGTTAGCTTCCCAACTACATTTCCATATGGATTTTGGTTCGTTAATGTTGCCTTTGCACATGTATGTCCCAGAACATGAGTTGCCCTCAAAAACATACCATTTTTTTCCTTCACAATTATTCATAGTTAAAGCTGCTTGCAACCCACATCTTCCATCTGCTAAAGGGTTCGAAGTAATTTGTAATTCACCTGTGCATGGAGTTCGTCTATAAGTTCCACCTAAAACACCAAGACGACTTTCATCACCGCCAGTGAGAGTCCTTGCTATAATAGCAGTAATGGATATGGCAGCGAATAAAACTATCAACAATATTCCTAATCTTTCATGTGCCATAATTTTATTTTGGATTATGACGTATTTAAGTATTTTGGAAATTCGTTTCGATATTCTGTTAACAACTTCTAAGTAATGAATACAAAATGATGAAAATACTTAAACCCAGAAATAAAATATTATTATAACAAATGCCGGAAGGCGTATTAATGCAAATCAATTATAAAAGCCTGATAATTTATTCTTTTGCAATTTTTATAATATTAAGTTTAATTTCAAAGTATAATAGTATGAAGTTTGTAGGAGCTCAGACCGCTGTACAGCCAACGACAGCAAACGTCTCTATCGCAGGTAACTATGGTCCTATTACTGTTGATTGTTTACCTGTTAGTTTTGGTAATGCTGTCTTCTCGAATTCGTATACGTATTATAAGACTGATGGGTGTGGACCTAATAACAAAACCATAACGATTTCATTGGATAAAGCAACGACCAATGAATATTGGGCCCTTTGGATGAATGCCACTGATTTAAAGGATAATAATGGAAATTCGATAAGTATAACTCCTGATGCTACTTACCCTTCTATCCTCCAAGTCAATACAACTTGTGGGCCTGGCCCTAATTCTCAGCCTAGAATTCTAAGTGGTTATAAAACACTCGGTTATAATCTTGTTTCAATTTGTACGGATATAAATCAAAGGTTCACTCCAACTGATACTCCATTAGTTGAATTCTATATAACTGTTCGTGCCGGTACTGCTAACTCAACTAGTTCAGCTGGACTTTATGATACTCCTAGCACTAGTTATACAGGCGACTTCTGTATTTTTGTCAACGGTTCTGGATCCAACAATCAAACTTGGTGCGGGAGGACTAGTGTTGGAATCAATGGTACTAATGTGACTGTACAGGTAACTCGGGATGCATCTTGGACACTTCAACCCATATCCTTTGGTTTTGGGACGAGTTTGATTCCACGGGATATGTACTATAACGCTTCTGATTGGCTTGGTTTCCCAACAAACATTACAAATGGGATTAAAACAAACGTGCTTGTAGACCTTTACATTAATGGTACTGACTTAAACCGTACTGAAGGTCCAATAACAGGATTTACCTCGGTTATATATTCGGGTAACGTTACTTATTCAAACGCAACAGACCCGACTCGCACTCGAATTAGTTTAAAGGATCCTACAGTCTGGCCACCTGCTGCTTTAAGAAAACTAGAACATACGCTACCTAATAATCCAACTGATGGAGGTAGGACATGGGGAGGAGGAGACTTCTCCAAATGGCATAATATTATAAATGATTCTCAAGTCTATAGTTATTGGAATATAAGTATTCCAACAGCAGCAATGATAGATCCACCATTAGCATCTGGTACTTATGTCGCAAACATTACTGGAAAAATTATCCCCGCAGGGGAACCCCCGACTACTTAGTAAAATCATAATATTTATGGTTTTACTGGGGATTTGTTTAGTGCCAACAGTAAAGGCGATAGGCTTAGGCCCAACGCAATTAGGCGTAACTGTAGAGAAAGGAGCAGAAACAAGTTTTACCAGGAACATACTAGTATGGAATTCTCTAGAAACGCCCCTTCATGTTAAAGCCACAGTATCTGGTTCAATCGCACCTTTCATTAAACTAGAACCAGAAGAATTTGATTTAGCTGCAGGGCCTGGTATGAGTTCAGAAAAACCAAGTCCTTCTCAGTATGTTGTAGTGACTTTTTCGATACCAAGAGAAGTGGCAGAATCAAAATATACAGGTACAATTACATTCTCCGAAGCACCAACTCAAGGTGGGACATTAGCAACTGCTATAGCACTTGATGTTGGTGTTAAACTTAATATAGGAACTATGGCAAAAGCTAAATTTCCGGTTTACGTAACTGCATTGATAGTGATTTTAACGATCATGTTAATTTCGTCTGTAGTTGTAGTGATAATGAGGAGATATTATGAGTAAAATATTCTACGGAATTTGGGTTTACAGCATACTTTGCCTAATCTTAGTCTTCTTGTACGGCTACTACACAGAGATGTTTGAATCTAAGATTTTAAATTATAATTTATCTCTCTGGTCTGCATTGATAGTTAATGTAATTCTGGTGATATTTTCAATAATTTCAATCAGAGGACCTAAATTACTGCCGATACTAGGAATAATAGTAACTCCGATATCTACATACTTATTCTACGCCAGCTGGACTCAAATGAACTACATGTATTTGACAGGGTTCATAATCATACCAGTTATTATGCTATCAATAGCAACTATAATGAAATTCTATGAAAAAGAATCCAGACGTGAAGTTATTCCTCAGAGAACTATTTCAACTGAGCCACAGAATGTTACTAGGGAAGGTATTGGAACTAACTACTAATCGTAAACGGCAAGAATAAAAGTAATAAAAATAAATATTATTCAGGTGTTGTTATTGAACAGAGTAAATTCAGTATTGCTTTTTTTAATTTTTTTAGTATCTTTTTTTATGATTCTTAAATTCACTGATTTTGTCTTAGTTAAAGCGGAAGAATTTCAAAGAACTACTGCTAATGTTAGTGTCAAAGGTTATTTGGATAAATTAATTGTTTATAATTTTCCTGTTAACTTTACTGTAGGAGAAAATGGTATGCCTGGAGACACATATCCACATCTAAGTAATCAAAATACTACATTATACGTAACTACAGGTCCTTCAACTAACGTATATTGGAATATCTCTGTTAACGGATCTGATATGGTAAACGAGTTGGGTAACAGAATACCTGTTGAAAACATATCTTTCAACTCTACTCGCTGGACTGGGAACCCAAGACCTCTTTCGAATCAACCTCAAGAAGTGGGACTTGATATACCCGCCACTGGTTCTGAACAGATTTATTTCTACTTATACATTCCTGTTGGTCAAGCAAACGGTACTTACAAGGGAAATATTTGGATTTATGCATGGAGCTATGAAGCTGCAGATGGCGATAACAACAATACATGGACTGGTTTGGATAATACTACAGTAAAAGTTGCAGTGACTTATGGATTAGAATGGACTCTTAAGCCAATCGATTTCGGTTTGCTAAGTCCTGGTGTTATTGGGGCAAAGGCTTTGGATAATTTCGGTTGGCCCACGAACATTACAGTCGTCGATAATACTAATGTGCCAGTAGATCTTTACATAAATGGCACGGATTTAGTTAACACATCAGAAATATCAGTAATTGGTAGTAAGAATATAACTTATTATAATGTAAGCATACCATTTACTTATACTACAGATCCTGATTTATCACAATCATACGTGCATACACTAAACAATACTCGTGAATATACTTATGGTGACTTTGCAAATTGGGGTAGAATCCCGAATAATACTGATGTTTACAGTTATTGGAATATAAGTCTAGCCATCCCAGGACTTAAAGGTGCTTATTATGGAAATGTTACTGCAAGAATTTTCGTTTCAGGTGAATTCGATTGAGAATTAAAATTTTAATCTGTATGTTTTTGTTGAACATTTTTTTAGTGTCAGCAGTAAATGCATTGACTATTAGTCCAAATCGTTTTGATATTACTGTCGAGAAAGGAAAAGAAGTCGAGAGAAGTGAACACATTCAGATTTCAAATTCTGCTACTGATCCCATTCATGTCTATGCCAGCGTCTCTGGTCCAATCTCAGAATTCATTTCACTCGAAAAAAACGAATTCGATCTGCCAGCTGGTCCTGGTTCACATTCAGGATTACCTAGAAAATCTGAATTAGTTAAACTCATCTTCAGCATACCAAGAGAAGTTCCAGAATCAAAATATTCAGGCGAAATTATATTCACAGAACAACCCACGAAAGGTGGTGTATTAGGGACTTATGTTCAGCTCGGTGTAAAAGTTAATCTCAACATCGGAACTATGGCTAAAGTTGAATTTCCGGTTTACGTAACTGCAATGATAATAGTATTGATAATCGTAATAATATTATCCATAGTTAAAGAAAGAATGAGGCGTTTTAATGAATAAATTATTCTACGGAATCTGGGTTTATAGTATACTTTGTCTAATCTTAGTCTTCTTATATGGCTATTATACAGAGATATTCGAACCAAAACTTTTTGGCTACAACTTATCTTTCTGGTCTGCATTGATAGTAAACTTAATCTTGCTGATAGTTGCTATTATTACATTGAAAGGACCTAAATTACTACCTATACTAGGAATAATAGTAACTCCGATATCTACATACTTATTCTACGCCAGCTGGACTCAAATGAATTATCTTTATTTGATAGGTTTCATAACCATACCAGTTGTTCTCTTGTTACTATCCATAGGAATAACACAAATAAAGAAATATCCTACCAAAAAACAAATATAAGTCAGTGGTAGGGTGAAGTCTAAATTTTTAGTGTTATTATTACTTCTATTAGTATATTCGTTAAATCTGATAGGAGTTTTTGGAGTTGATGAAGCCACTGAACGCATATACCTTACAGTTTCTTTCTTAAAAGTTGATCTATCAACTTACTTAGATGATTTGATTTGTCCTGTTGCAGAACCATTGCCAAGTTACTGTTTTGGGAATACGATAAAAATATCGAACGAATTGGAAAACGTTGGAAACGTCAATGCTACTGGGAATTTATCTACATCAGTTCTAAATACAACCCCTATTGAATTACAACATTATGACTGGCCTTTTCTGAATTTATCTGCTGGTAATTCCACTTTCCAGAATACCTCTTACAGCATTAGGCAGGAAGATGAGATTGGCATTTTTAACGTAAGTAGTAAATTTCTCTACGATAAAAATTATTCTGCTCAAAGTTGTAATTTTTGGGTTTACAAGGATATAGGTTTCTTGAGAACATCTGCAGGCGAACCTGGTACGATTATATTAACAACATCACCGGGTCAAACATCTCAACCCCCTTATATTTTAAATATGTGGTTATGGCTTGCTTGTGACAATACCACAGTAAAGATGACAACATCTTATGATGAACCAGGGAATTGGACTTCTTTTAGTCGGAATGAAATCTTACTATTGCCTACAGGTGAACAAAATTTCACTGAAATCACAGTAACTGTGCCAAATGGAACTGTTTATGGCACCTATTATGGTTGGATTTATGCCAACGCATACGGAAATCAATTCCATAGAAATGTAACAATAAACTTGACAGTTATCGTTTCTCCTTTGAATTTTTATCTTAAAACAACCATACCACCAGATAAAAAGGAAGTTTGTCAGGGTAGCGACGTTTATGCAGAAGTCAACATAACTAAGATTGCCCCTCCCGGCCAGACTGAACTGAACATGACTTATAGAATTTTATACAACAGAAGTGTTTTAAGTGAAAAGAAAGAGACTCTAACATTAAACGATACTCTCAACAGCATAATTAGAATACCTATATTGAAAATTCCTTCAAATGCAGCATTGGATTATCACACTTTTTTAGCACTCTTACAATACAATGAAACTTGGTTACAATCGTCTGATATGTTTAAAGTTAAATCATGCATAACACTTCCTCAACCTACTCCTGGAGGGCCAGGTCCTTCAGCGCCTCCGCCTCCACCAACTCCGATTAAAAAATTAGTATTAAACCTATCCACAAACATACTCTCTGCTGTAACTGGTAACAGAACAAGTTTTGTAGCTACAGTAGAAAATATAGGTAGTCAGACAATAAAATCCGTCAAGATATCAATAGAAGGAATTCCGTTAAACTGGATAGAAATAATACCAACTTCAACTGACATCCCTGTCAAAGGAATACAAGGATACCTAATTATGATTAATGTACCGAGCGATGCGAAGACAGGGGTCTATCAACTAAAAGTTAAGGCGATCGATGATGTGGAAAGTAACACTGAAATCTTGACTTTAGTAATCGGTGAAAATTTAAAACAAATTGTCGACCTACTTATAAAAGAATTTGAGGATGCTAAAAATCTAGCAGAAAAGTCGCTCTTAATCGAAGACTGTTTGGATGTTACAGTCATAAAAATAATTCATGATGATGCCGAGTATGCGTACAAGAGAGGTTTAGAAGAATACAATAAAGAAAACTATGCTAAAGCTATAAATTGGTTCGAGTACGCCATACCAGCTGAAAGAAAAGTTATCGCAAGAGTTGATATAAATTTGGAGATGGAACTTAGGGCATCTAATGCGTCAAAAGTAATGATTCCTCCGTTTTATGATCCTAAGAATCAATTTATTCAGGCTCAAGCATATTATGAAGAAAAGAATTATGAAAAAATATGCGACCCAATCGAAGAAATAAGAAAACTTATAATGGTCGGTTTGATATTCTGGCCGTTGATTGTCATAATAATCGTGTTTGTCGTGATAATTTTTGTCATCTTCTATAGAAGAAGAAGAAAGGAAGAAAGAACTGGCATTATCGAAAGAGTTAGGGAGAGACTTGGTTTTCGAGAAACTGGTTAAATTTAATAATACCTTATGCCTCTCATCTCTGCTAATGTTTTTTCTATCGACCTTAACCTCTCATTTATTGTTTGATTCTGCGTTTTTATGCTGTCCATTTCGGTCAAAAGAAGGTCGATTTTTGCCCTGATATTGGACATCTCAGCTTGTTTTGTTTCTGATGCAAATTCTGGTTCAAACCTTGGTCGCGGCATTAGTTCTGGTGAAACTGGCCTAGGTGGTAAAGGTTCTCTACCATAAAAAGGTTCATTAGCAGGACCGCTCGGATACGGGGTTAAAGGTTCCTTTTCTAAGTCTTCAATCGGTGGAACTTCAACATTCTTTTTTCTGCTAAAAATTCCTTTTATTTTTCCGAAAATACCCATTATCTCACTGTATAAATTTTTTAAATCTCTATTATAATAATGTTTTTCAAGTCTTATAAAAACGGAGGTTAGCAGATGGTTGAATTCGAAACCATAAAAACAGAGGAAATTGGGTTCGGCGATTCAAATTTTATAGAAGTCGCCAGAAAAAAGGCGATCACAGAAAAAGGAGAGAATGAATTCATTTCTTTGTCTCGAGGTTTCTACACTCTGAACAAAGAAAAAAGATACAGAAAATCTTTTACAATCCCAATTTCTAAAGAAGTCGTAGATTTTATCTCTGAGAAGATAAAGGAAATGTTGTAGTTATTTCAGTAGGTCGAATAAATCTGATTTAGTCAGTATACCTTTTATTTCTCCACCTTCTGTTACTAAAATTGCTGGATGATATTCTAGCAGAGTTTTTACTACTTCCATATCTTCTCCACAGTTTATTGTTGGGAAGGGTTTTTCCATAACTTCTCTAACTTTGGTTGAACTCGAAATTCTATCCAAGTTTCTTATTATGGTTTTATCGCTTATGCTGCCCACACATAAGCCTTTATCTATAACTGGTAATTGAGAGACGTCATTAGCTTTCATCAATTTTACCACATGATTAACAGAATCTTCTGGTTTTACGTAAATTACTCGTTTGGTTGCTAAACCATTACATTTCAGTGTTTTGTTTGATTTTAAAATAGACATGATTTTGTTCACAGTTGAAAGTCTGGGGTTGACCTTCTCATTTTCAATCTTTGCTACATGTGCTTGAGATATACCTGCTAGTCTAGCTACCTGTTCTTGGGTCATAGCTACTTCTTCTCTCATCTTTTTTAATATTTTTCCTGTTATCATAACTATCAGTTATATTTATTCATTATAATTATAAATAATTTTATATATTTTGAAATTCAAAAAAAGATAATGCAAATACACATTGAGAAATTGAATCAAAAACCCGTTTCTGATCAAAAGATAGAAATAGTCGAAAGAAAGGGGATAGGTCATCCGGATTCTTTGACAGATGCCATATGTGAATCTGCTTCAAGAATACTGTCAAACTATTATATTGAAAAGCAAGGTTTTATTTGCCATCATAACTTGGACAAAGGGTTGTTAGTTGGTGGGGTTTCAAACCCTGTTTTCGGTGGAGGTGAGATCATAGAATCACCAACAGCTATAGTTGCTGGCACAGCGACCATAATCGAAAGGATAGATGATATAAAGAAATTGATTTACGAAGAAGTTGATAAATATTTTGATAGTACCCTGCGATTTGCTGATAAACTGAACCCTCACATCATGGTTAACATTCACCCTGGTTCTCATGCTTTAGTTGATATATTCAAGAGATTTAGTAAAGGGGAAATACCTCCTGCAAACGATACATCATTCGGAGTTGGCTTTGCTCCGATGACTCAACTAGAAACTACTGTTCTTAAAGTTGAGAATTTTTTGAATTCAAAAGAGATAAAGATAAAGTTCCCTTCTATCGGGGAGGATATAAAAGTAATGGGGAGTAGGAATGACGATAATACTAATCTTACAGTAGCTATAGCTTTTGTTGGTAAATTCCTCTCAAGTTTAGAAGAATATTATGATCAGAAAGAAAAGATTAGAGAATTGTTGGAAGGAAAATTCAAGACAGATGGGATGAAAGTTTATGTCAATACGTGTGATACTAAAGAGAGCATTTACTTAACGGTTACTGGGACTTCTTGGGAGATGGGAGACGATGGCCAAGTCGGTAGAGGCAATCGTGCAAACGGTTTAATCACACCTTGTAGAACTATGTCGTTGGAAGCTGTAGCTGGGAAAAACCCTGTCACGCACGTTGGTAAGATTTACAATTTGAAGGCACAGGAGATAGCCAATGAAATAAATGATTTGTTTAAAGTAAGAGAAGTTCAAGTTCAATTGTTATCAAAAATAGGATGTCCCATAAACGACCCGTTCGTTGGTGTTAAGTATATAGCTAACGGTGATGTTAGACAGTCAGAAGTTGAAGATATCGTATCTAACAGTCTATCACGAGAAGGATTTGATGATTTAATCCAAGGCCTTTTAAAGGGTACTATCAGTGTTTTTTAGGTAAAGAACAAAAGTTTTAAAAATTTAACTATTCTCCTATTAATCGGTCATTATGGCCATAGAATTAAAGCCTACAGAAGAATATTTCCTACGTGGAGAGGAACAGAATAAAGAACTCTTGAGTAGATATAAAGAAGATCAGAAATGGTTATACTATTTAATCTTAGGGTCATTTGGTTTCATAATATTGTTGAATTTTTTGATGCCTGATTTTCACTGGGTTGGACCAAAACCACTCGATATAAAATTGGGATTCATGAGTGTAGTTCTTACATTCTTTGGCATGATATTTTTTGTCAGAGCCTTTTTTAAGGAAGGTGCAGAAGGTTGGTTAGATATTTATTGGTGGTTATCTGTCATATTGTCTATAGTTTTACTCTATTTCGGTTTACCAATACTCTTCGGATGATTTTATGGTTTGGTATGAACGTCAACCATTTCATTGGATACTAAAAAATCTATCAGCAAAACAAATAACTACACTAATTTTTGGAGGTTTTTTAATCTGTCTTTTCTTAGGTTCTTACTATGTACATCTAGATACTGTAAGATCGCTTCAAGAGAACCCGATATATCTTTCAATTTACAAATGGTTTACTATTTCTACAATAATTATCATGATACTGTTTTTCTTGTTGTCAACAGATTTAGAAGTTATGTTAAAATCTTAGATAACTGCCCTTTGAATAAGGTTGAGATAAGCCTTCATTTCTTCGATGAAAAGACGTAACATCTCTCTACAATCCGCCATGTATTTTTCCCAAACGCCAACGTATAAGATTTTATGGTATAAAACACGGAAAAATTCGTATACTATACTCTTCTGCCATAGAGTATCCTGTGGATATTCAGCTCTTATTGCTCCTCTAATATTGATTCTGACATTTCCTTCCTTACCAAACTCTTCACTGGGTCTAATGGTCCCACTCAATGAACCTTGAATCCATATGTAGGAAATTTTGTCTAGATCCTTTCTTAGTTCAAACTCTATCTCAAACTTCTCTTCTTTTCCACTCCTATCCCAGTTAAATACTTTTTCTTGAATTTCTGAATCGCCAACTTTAAAGATCAACTTCAGTAAATCGACATATTTCTTTAGTACACCTTGAGGGTTTGGACCATTGTAGTTTAGAGTTAGTGCTACTGGCTTTTCCTCTAGACAATAATCATGTATTAGAATTTTTGATCTTGCGAATACCATACTCTTCCATAATAGATTTAGTGTCTGAGGATAAAAGTTTTATTGTTAGCATTCAAAAATAAAGTGAAAAACCATGAAAAAAATAGCTACTTTCGGTGTCTTTGACATAATTCATCCTGGACATATTAAGTTCTTGGAAGAATGTAAGCATTTGGCTAAAAATTCTGAACTAACAGTTGTAATAGCAAGGGATTCTACGGTTATTAAAGAGAAGGGAAAAAAACCAGTCATGTCAGAAGAACAGAGAAAATTCATAGTTCAATCCTTAAAACCTGTCGATAAAACGGTCTTGGGAAATGAGGGCTTGGATAAATTGAAAATAGTCGAAAAGATTAAACCAGACATAATAGTCTTGGGATATGATCAACCTTGGGATGAGAAAAACTTAAAGGAAGAACTGAAAAAAAGAGGATTGAAAACCCAAGTTTTAAGGCTTAAAGGGTATGGAAAAATAAGTTCTTCAACTATCAAGAATAAAATAAAGTTTTAATTACCGCCAGAACAATTATATTTTGAGGAGTAATGATACTAAATAAGTTAATCGGTGCTGGATGTATTTTAATGGGATTTTTATTAGTAGTTTGGTTTCCGGACACCAGTGAATATCAATACCAATCGATGACTTGGATGTTTATTATATTCGGAATATTCTTGATTTTTTTTGGGGTATACTTGTTAAAAGTGTGAACTATGCCACTCGAATTTTCACCAGTTGAATGGAGACAAAGAACACCTGGAGAAAAATACTTAGATTTCGATGAGATTCATTTAGGGATTCCAGGAACGAAAGAGATGGAAATGAGTAGAGGCTGGAGTTTAAGGCATCCAAACACGACTTTTAGGTATAACCCTATGGTTCCTGCCAGAGTAGCTTTAGCTGCCATTACAGGTCTAATGAATAATCTCCAAAACAGATGGGAGTTTAAAGTTGTAAAAGTTGACGAATACATAGAAATATCGCCATCTCATCCTATGTATCAGAGCATTGTTAGACAAAAACAGGATATAATCCGACAGGTAAAGGAGGGTTTATCGCATGTTGACAGAGCAATTTCGGATGTTGAGTTGTTGACGCATGATTATAGGAGATACAAGGAAATATTGTATTTCTTCGAGAAGAAAGACGAGCATTCACTCAAAGCTATGTTTATAGATCAAGTTGATGTTAATCTACCAGAAGGAGTTTCTTTGAGGTCTATAGCCCCGAGATGGCCAACGATAATAGCAGATTTCATGGTCTTAGACGAGAATGATGATGAAATAGATAAAATAATGGAAAAACTAAAGACACCTAAAGCTGAAGCTGTAATTCTAGTAACCAAACTTAGGTTGTATAAGAGATGGAAAGATTTTTTCATAGGCCAGGTTAAAGAGAGGTATAAACATATATTAGAACGATTGTTTGGAAGGAAAGCATCCATAGAAGAATACAGAAATTGGATTAGACCCTTGATTAGAAGAATTTTACAGATTAGGGAAGTCGATGACAAAACTTTGGCCATGAACAAAAACCTACCGATTGGGGCCGGCGCTCCAGTTGCCCTACAATACATAGAATATTGGGCTTGGACTACAGGGGAAGGTCTAGAACCGGAAGAACATCATAGAGTTCCCAGAGAGTTGATCACGGCAGGTACTAAATTCCTACCTGGTCTGCATAAACGAGTAGTTAAAGAAGGTGAAGTGCCAAGATTTAGAATAGAGCCATACGATGATGTTGTAAAACATTTCATACCCCAAATCGAAAAAATACATGGCGTTAAGATTACAGTAGAAGATGTTTTAGAAGCAAGAAAAAGACTTTTTGAAGAAGGAAGCCCAACATTCCCTTGGTATGTGCTAATACATTTTCCTGTGCATATTATGCATTATAAACTTCCTAGTGGGCTTGATATTGAGGATGTTGATTTTAACAAACTGTCAGTCATTTTTTTGACACAAAACGTTCTACTCTTGAAATTTTTAGAACTGATAGCAGAAGAGAAGAAGATAGACCTTTACATAGATGAATTGTTAGGGAAAAAAGTGTTGGTAGATGGTGTTGTAAAAGAAATAGATGATATATTACATGAAGATTTTCCAGAAACCTTTCCCAAACCTAAATTAGAAGAACCTAAAAAAACAATTATTTCTGATTTTAAAAACTCTATAGAAAAATCTATTATGAGTCTTCAAACAACTCTAAACAAGTTATTTGGATTTAGAGCACTCTTTGTAAAAGGTCCATACGACCCTGCATTCAATGACAGAATGACCTATGATTTAGGTAGACCATTTATGCAAAATATTTTTGAACCTCTTATATGGTCTTACATGTTGAAAAACTTTGGCGGTGTATGATGTCCAAGTTGAAGTTAAAAGTTGCAGTATCAACAGGTCTTTTTGGAATAGCACATCCAGAAGATTTAGCAACAGTAGTCAGAAAAGTAGGTTATGGTTTAACAAGAGGTGCAGGCGCTATAGAGATAGGTGGTGATGTTCCTCATGAAGTTGATTACTCTGAAGGTCACGAGATAAGATACATAGCAGATAAACAGGGTGTTGACATAAATATGCATGGAAGCTTAACTATACCTTTTGAACTCCCTGAGATGGTTCAGTGGCAAGAGGCAGACGATCATGTTCACAAATCTCTTAAATCAGCTGTTTATGCCGGATCTAAATACGTCGATTTTCATGCATCCCTTCACTTCTGGTTAGAGATGATGAGTTACGCTGGAGCCAGACTAGAAATTATAATGTGTGATTGGAACGGTGAATTCATTTCTGAAATATTCTTTCAGAGTCCTCTATTGAGAAAATACTTCATCAAACATTATTCAGAAAAATATGGTGACCGTATTCTGGGTGACGAGTCCAGAGTTATTTGGTACACAGCACAGCATGAAGCTTCATTGGAGACAAGAGAAAAGGATGGTAAAGCATACGCTGAACTCCAAAGAAAAAAATATGAAGAAGGCATTGTAAAAGCTCTCATGGAAAAATTCACTGAAAAAACAAAAGAAGAAAGGGATTGGTATTGGGTTGGTAGACTTCATGGAGATTATGTAGATGCCTGTGATTTCATAATCAACTTTCTTTTCTTTCAACAAGATCCAATTTGGCTTGAAATGGTAAGAGTATACAAACAAGTATTACAACCATACATAGATGAGTTTGAATCAATTGATGAACCGAGTGAAAAAAATATTGATTGGATTAGGAATGCTTATAAAAAAGCAAACGAAAAAAATGACTTAAAGTTTAAAGAATTCTATTATGGAGTCATAGGAGCAAAATTCTTACAGGGTCATTTGATCGCAGCTTGTAGATGGATGGCCGAGTCAAATAAAGGAGTCATAAAATATAAAGACTGTGGTCTGCCATCGATAATTAAGAATGAAATAACCATGATAAAACCTCCAAAGATGGAAGAAGAATATAAAGAATTGATGGATGTTTTAAAAAATCTAAAGATTGCTATTGAGATGCCAGATGCAAGAGATGCAAGAGAAGCCGGGAGATACATGCTTTGGAAAACTAAACAGATACAAGTTGCTATAATGCAGACCAGGAATGAATTAAAAAAGGAAGGAAACCCATATTGGGATAAGATATTCATGCTTGTAGATTTTGAGCACATAGCAACTCAAGCAATAGATCCTGTCGAAGAATTAACTGATTTAGTAAAAAATTTCCCTGATGCTGGAAAATATGTTGTTTGCGTTCATGCAAATAACCCGAGTCCGTTACACTCACACTTTCCTGTTCAACTCGGTGACGATCGCATATACAGGTTATTGTGGATACTAAAAGAAGCAGGATTGGGGCAAGATCAAATCACTTATATTTTATTCGAAAGGGGAGGTTTCAAAGACCCATACCAACATGCCGTCACCGCTTTAAAGTTGATGATAAAGTTCTTGGAAGAAGATGTGCCACCAAATAAATTGCCAGATGAATTCTATGGAGTATCACCACGTGGGTTGTTATCAGTGGAGAGACAATGGGTCACTATCTTTCAGAATGCCATGAACCCGTTGAGAGGGTTGTTGAGGATTCCAGAAGAAGAGTATACATTCTTGGGTAGAGCAGCAACTGAAGAAGGTAAGAGACCAGAAGAATGGAAGAAGGAGGAATATAGATAATGTTTGTAGAAAATAAAAAAGATGATATACCAGATATAAGCAATATAATAAAGAAACAACCAATCACAACTGTAATTGAAGAATTAGATTGTTTTGCTCCAAGAAGGGTCATAACAATAGAATACTCGGGACCAAACATAAGAGAAGTAGCGAGGAGAGCGCCAAGAATACTCAGAGAAGGGATGATGATTACTGGGACGAGAACTTACATCGATGATTATTATGTCGATGTGACTGATCCGAATAACATCGTTTTTCACATATTTTGGCATGGTACTAGAGATATGGATGGAAGAACTGAAATGTTTGGGTGGATTAGGTTAAAACATGGCGTTATACATCCTGATGGAACTGGTTCTGTTAGAATCGAATTCTATGCTAAACTAATTACTAAATGGGAGAGAGATTCTATTCTCCAGAGAAACCCTATATACGGTCTTCTAATGAAGATTTACAATTACATCTATTACGACGAACAGAGAAGAAAGTATGTAGATCAATGCAAAGAATATGAACAAGAAATGATAAGGAGAATGAAAGAGACGCTCAAGTTGATAGAAACTGCTAAATTACCTTATCCATAATTGTATTAATTCCTTCCAAAACTAACGATAATAATCTTTCATACCCTTCTGAACTTCCATCTAGATTTTGAAATTCAAAGAACCCGATAATTTTAGGTTTTGCTCTATGAATATCTTCTTTTATTTTTTGGAAATTATTTTTTACGTCTTCTTCTCTGAGTTGACAGTAAACTGAAGGACTTAAGTAGTCGACATCAATATCAAAAATACTTCCAGATGCTTCAGTTTCGTTCACTAATATTTTATCAATCAAATCGTGATTAGATATTTGAGATAATTTTTTTAATTCCTTTGCATGTCTAAAATAACTCGTATGAAATGGAATATCAACTTCGCAGTCATCAGCATGAATATCGTAACGTTCCACTCTACCCGGAAGATTATATAAAACATAAGCACCTGTATGAACTCCACCATAGAGAATAACAAGGTCTAAGTCTTTTATTTTTTGTTTTAATCTTTGTGCCAACTCATTTAATCTTTCCTTAGAAATTCCAATCAGTTTATCCTTTTCTGATAAAGCTTGTCCTGAATCTACTAATTCTCCTAAATCTAAAACACTTATTTCTAAGTTTCTCTCTCTAAAAAATTTTTCGATAAACTCTTTTGTGTTTAGACGTAAATAATCAGTCAAACCAGGAGAAAAAAATTCTTTTATTATATTTTTCTTTTTTTCCAATTGAATCGGGATCCCAATAATTCCAATTGACAATCTTTTCATATCTTATGCCTTTTAATGATTTTTGCTACTTCTTTCGAAACTAAATTTTCCCATTCTTTACCTTCTCTCATCCTTTTTCTTATCCTGCTAGCAGAAATATTACCAAACTTCGGATGTTTTTTCACTGGGATGTTAAACTTCTCAAAACATCTTTTAACCCATTTATTCATCGTAAAGACTGTATCAAATTTTACTTTCTCAAGAATAGTTTTTACCCAAATATCATCATCATAAACATCAGGGATTTCAACAAGTTTGAATTTTTTTATTCTCTCGGACTTCAAGGTTTTGTTTATCATCTCTTTTCTTTCTTCTACAGTAAATGGGTTTTTTTCTGTGTTTGATTCTTGAGAACTACCGATTACTATGATGACTTTGTCGTATTTTTAATATCCATTTTATAACTTTTAGATGACCCAGATGAAAGGGTTGTGCTCTAGTAATAAAAACTGCTGTTTTCATGGAATTAATTTTGATTTTTAATAAATAAATTGTTCAATCAACTCTAACATTTCTAATAAATATCCTTCATAAAATTTTGATTAGAATCTATCTGGAAATTTCCTTTTAAATTCAGTTTTTATCATCCTTTCTCTAACTTTTTCAATCCTTTCTTTATCTATTTTAGTTCTTTTTTGAATTTCATTAACAGAAAATCCTTCCTCTAAAAATGGAAGGATCATATCCAATTCACTGTATTTTATTCCTAATTCGTCCTCATCAATTTGCCCTATCCATAAACCAGCAGAAGGTATTTTTTCAATAATTTTCTTTGGGATTCCTAATTCCATAGATAATTTTTTAACTCCAGTCTTGTAAAGACCTACTAAGGGCATGAAATCACAAGCTGAATCCCCGTGAAGAGTAAAGTATCCTTGTAAGAATTCACTCTTATTTCCCGTCCCAACAACCAACATTTTTTCTTTGTTAGCAAAATAATATAAGATACACATCCTTATTCTGGCCATCAGGTTTCCGGTAACAAGTTTATCGCTCAAATCTAATTCTCTTCCAAAACTTTCAAGGATTGAATCAATTTCTATAACTTTGTATTTAACATTCAATTCTTTACAAACTTGTATAGCATCTTCAGTATCCTCTTTTTTATTCACTTTTGAAGGCATCATTACTCCTAAAACTCTATTATTACTCAAAGCTTCGACACAGAGGAAAAGAACTGTAGTGGAATCTAAACCACCACTCAACCCAATAACTACACCTTTAACATTAGCCTCATTAACTTTTTTTCTAATTAACTCTATTATTTTTTCTTTCATCTGACCAAGAGTTCATCTCTTCAACAAAATTTTCTCAGCATCCTCTATGTCTTTTGGTGTATCTATCGCTGTCCAGAATGAACCTTCTTTCATCTCGAATGCAAACAATTTTCTATCATTAACTAATTTAGGATAGACGTCAATTTCTATCATGCCTCTATTTGGGAAGTAATCTAAGCTTCCCTGGTTAAATATTGTTATTCCTGCATTAATCCAAAGATTAAGAACAGGTTTCTCTCTGAATTGGGTAATTCTCTTGTTCTCAACTTCTATGACTCCGAATGGCGAGATAAGTTGAGTTAAAGCTAAAGTTGGGTTTCTGACATCGAAGAATGTTTGCTGCATCTTCTGGAAGTTGAACAAGAATATGTTGTCTCCGTTGGTGACTATAAAATCATCTTTAATATATTTTTCCGCATTTTTTATAGCACCTGCAGTTCCTAAAGTTTCTTTTTCCACAGAATGTATTAAATCTGGATATTTTTCTTCAAACATTTCATGCTTATACCCTGTGCAGAGTATAATATCTTTTATGCCGTGTCTTTTAAAGAAATCTAGTTGGTATTCTATCACTGGTTTGTTTAAAATTGGTATCAAAGGTTTTGGAGTTTCGAGAGTGAAAGGTCTTAATCTCTTTCCCAAACCACCACACAAAATCAACAATTGCATTTTTATCCCTCCTATTAATCATTAATTTTCATAAATTTTAAATACATTTCATTCGATATCATTTTTTATCATATCCATGCTTTAACAATTTTTTCATTAACTCATCTTTTTTTTCAATTGAAAGAGTTATTTTATTTTCTTTAATTGAATAACTTTTCTTATCTACTAATATAATTTTGTTTGGCTCCAGATTTTCTAGTAGTGTTACACCTGGTCCAATAATACTGTTTGGCCCCACTCGGATCCCAGGCATAGTACAAGAATTTATCCCAGTCTTGCAGTTGGCTCCCATTATTACACCTAACTTATCCAACCTAGAATCATTTTTTTTACCATGAATGTCGACTTTAACTGGTTGTTCATCAAACCTAAAGTTTGCGGTTATCGTTCCTGCTCCAAAAGAGCAATTATCTGCGATTATGGAATCACCAACATAAGACATGTGAAGCCAACAATTGTCAGCAATATAGGAATGTTTAATTTCAGACGAATACCCGATAACACAGTTATCACCGATGTGAGTATTATTCCAGATTAAAACGTTATTTCCAACTACTGTATTTTTTCCAATATAACACGGACCGCGAATTACTGCATTCTCAAGAACACGAACATTGTCTTCAATTATAACATTCCCGTATATTCTTCCTTTTTTAGAAATTCTTGCTTTGGATGATATTTTAGGTTTTTTAATGTTATTCAAGAAGTATTTTACGATCCCAAAAATATCCCAAGGATATTTTATTGCATGCCAGAATCCGTCGTAAGATATAACTTTTATTTTGTGCCCATCATCTACCATGTTACTAATAGCTTTTTCATAGATATCGTCTTGATCGCTCTTCGTTTTTTCTAAATAATTAAAAAGGTTCATTGGGTTTTTATGAAGATGAATAACTATGTTGATGAGGTTGCTCGGCTCATTTCCCTCTCCAGGCTTTTCGTGTATCCTAATAAGTTCATGTTTTTCATTAACTTCTATGTAACCACCAGGGAAATAAGAATTAACTTCATGACCGATCATGTATGAATCATAATTTTCTTTCCTAGCTTTAATGATTTTTTTGTAAGCTGAAATATCAAAAACATCGTTTGGGTTAACTATGAGTATTTCATCGTTGATTAAAAATTTTTTCCCACTGATAAGAGCATCGGCCATGCCATTGGCTTCCTCTTGTAGAACAAATTCAACGTTGGCATCTGTTTGACTGCATATTTCTTTTATCTTATTAATGTTGAATTCATTGCCGATTATTACAAACTCCTTTAAACCTGCCTTTAATGCGATATCAATTTGATGCTCTAATAAAGTTTTGCCTAAAAATTTAAACAAAAATTTATCCTCAGTCAACGGGAACATTCTTTTCCCGATTCCACCACAAAGGAAAACTATTTTCATAATTCACCTCGGTATTTTTTTCACGATATCGTCAACAAACTTTTTTATCCTATCGAATGCTTTCTTGTTGTAAGCCTCATAAGACATAGAAATTACTGATTCGGTGTTCGATGGTCTGAACAATGCCCATCCGTCGTCAAACATAATTTTAACTCCGTCCAGAGTATCGATCTTAAATTTCTTATCCTCGAATTCTTTCTTTAAAACATCAATGAAAGAAAATTTTTCTGATGCCTTTATCGGAACTCTTAAACCTTCTGAAACCTGAGAAAAATATTTCGGAAATTCATCAGCAAAATCTGATATTTTCTTACCTGATTTGATAATATATTCTATTAACCTTAAGCATGCAAACAATGCATCATCAGCGCCATAAGTTTCTTTGAAAAAATAATGACCGGAAATTTCTCCAGCTACAACAGCTTTTTCTTCGATTATCTTTTGAGTTATGTAAGTATGTCCAACTCTGCACATAATAGGTATGCCGCCATGTTGTTTAATCACATCATCGATTGCTTTAGAATCGAGTATAGTGTAAACTATTTTAGAGCCTGGCTCTTTTTGAAGAGCACTCTTGATTAGAATTGAAAAAACAATATCTACATAAACTATACTTCCATTGCCATCGACAACAGCTAATCTATCCCCATCTCCATCAAATGCGAACCCAAGGTCTGCACCTGATCCTAAAACTGTTTCTTGTAGATGGATTAAATTTTCAGTTTTAGAAGGATTGGGTTCATGGTTTGGAAAATTTCCATCGGGTTCACAGAATAGCTCATGAACTTCTATTCCAGCTTTTCTGAGTATGTTAGGATATATGCTTCCTGTTGAACTATTACCTGCATCAACTACTACTTTCATGTTTATCGGTTTTTTAATGTTGATTAAATTAAGTATGAAATTAGAATAGTCTTTTATAACATCTTTTTTAATCGATTTTCCATTACCTTTTATAAAATTTTCATTATCGAATATTTCCTTAATTTTGATAAGCCCTGTTTCAAATTCAATAGGGATGCCACCTTTTGAATAGAATTTGAATCCATTGTATTCTTTCGGGTTATGGGATGCTGAAACGTTTACACCCCCATCACAATTTAAGTGTCTAGTTGCAAACATCACGATAGGTGAAGTTACAGTCCCGATATCTATTACTGTTGCACCGGTTGATAATAAACCATTAATAAACTCTTTCTTGAGAGATGGACTGCTCAAACGTAACTCATCACCAACAACGATTTTGCTTGGATTAAAAGTACCAAAAGCCTTACCGATTTTCAAAGCGATTTCTTCATTTAACTCTGTAGGATAAATTCCTCGAACATCATATGCTCTGAATATGCTCATAAAATCACTTCACGGTCACTGATTTTGCAAGGTTCCTTGGTTTATCCGGATCACAACCTCTCTCTAAAGCCAGATAATAAGCCAACAATTGAATCGGTATAATCATCAATATTGGATGCATCTCAACATCTGGAATTATTATCGAGAAATCAAAAATATCTTCATTCCTGTTCGATATACCGATTATGTATCCACCACGAGATTTTATCTCCATTATGTTGCTTAAGATATCATGTCTCGATTCATTCTCTGGGACTATGGCTATGCATGGTGTCCCTCTTTCAATCAATGCCAAAGTGCCATGTTTCAATTCACCACCAGCCAAACCCTCAGCGTGAATGTAAGAAACTTCTTTAAGTTTCAAAGCACCTTCTAATGTTGTTGAATAGCTTAGCCCTCTACCAATAAGATAGATATTTTCTTCATCTCTCAAACTCTTAGCGAGGTTCTTTATTTTTTGAATTTTTTCTTTACTTAGCACATCTTTAACTTTTTTGGCCACATCTTCTAGTCCTCTTTTCCCATCTTCATATCTTCCAGCGCAAGTATATGCCAATAAATAAATTAATGCCAGTTGAGACGTGAAAGTTTTTGTTGCCAACACACATATCTCAGGTCCAGCATTCAATAAAAGGGAAAAATCACTCATTCTCATCAAGGAAGAACCCATGACATTGACCAAGGATAATACTTTCACTCCTTTTTCTTTTGCTACTCTTACAGCTTCTAGTACATCGGCCGTTTCTCCACTCTGTGAAATTGCAATCATCAGAGTATCCTTCGTCAAGAAATGAGAGAAGTTCGGGAATTCTGATGCAAGAAAGACATTAACGTGTTTTTTGGTTATCTTTGAGAAGATATAACCAGCAGAAACGCAGGCATGATAGCTGGTTCCACAAGCTACAAAAAATACACCGTATGCGTCGTTTATCATATTTACAATTTTCTCTATAGTTTCTCTATCATGACTTATGACTCTTTCGATAGTCTCTTTCTGTTCTAATATTTCTTTAATCATGAAATGTTTATGACCAGATTTCTGAGCTTCTTCAAAGTCCCAGCTCACTTGACTTATTTCTTTATTCTTTGGTTTTCCTGTTATATCGAATACTTTACAACTATTCTTTGTTATTTCAACTATCTCATCGTCGTCCAAAAATATGACTTTATTCGTATGTTTTAAGAAGGAAACTACATCTGAAGCAGCAAAATTCTCGTTTGAACCTATGCCTATGACTAAGGGACATCTATGTTTTGAAGCAATTATTTTGTCTTTCTCTCTCTCGTTGATTGCTAGAAAGGCGAACAATCCTTGTAATCTCTTGGAAGTCTCTAATACTGCTTCTCTGAAACTTTTACCATTATTGACGTAATCTTCAATCATATGTGAGATGACTTCTGTATCAGTCTCAGAACTGAATTTATGGCCCTTTTCAATTAATTCTTCTTTCAACTCTGAATAGTTCTCTATTATCCCATTGTGGACAACCATTATCTTACCTTGACAATCGGTTTGTGGATGGGCATTAAAATCTGTTACCCCCCCATGAGTTGCCCAACGTGTGTGTGATATCCCTATAGTTCCAGGTAAAGAGTTGAAATTTAGTCTGTTGTTCACATTATCTATCCTTCCTACACCCTTCAAAATATTTAAAGAAGAGTCGATAGTGCACATTCCTACAGAATCGTATCCACGATATTCTAATTTTTTGATAGCTTCTAAGAGTATTGGGGCCGCTTTCTTATCCCCAGCATAGCCAATGATCCCGCACATAAAACCACTCATGGATAGAATCTAAGTCATATACCAATTCACTTTCTTTAAATAACTTTTTTAATTTCATACAAGTTTTATGAAATGTAATATATTTAAATCTGGTTTAAAATGCATTTTTTAACGGTTTTTAAGGTTTTTTGAAAAGGAGGTTTTTCAGGCTTTAACTATTATAATTTAAATTATAATGTTAAAAATTATATCAAAATAACTTCTAAGTTATGACAATAAAGCTTTTATAATCTTTTATTTTATAAGAATATTCATGGAAAAAGAAAAAAAATTAATCGGTAAAATTACCCACTTTTACAGCAAGATAAGCGTTGCAGTAGTAGAACTCAAAGACAAACTTTCAGTCGGTGATAAAGTATCAATAGAAGGCCCTAACACTAATTTCACACAAACAATAGACTCAATGCAGATTGAGCATAAGAACATAAAACAGGCAAAGAAAGGAGATTCAATAGGCATGAAGGTAGACCAGAAGGTAAGAGAAGGCGATGAAATTTATAAATTATTGCAGTAAACTTACCCAAAAGTTTATCTTTTCTGTCATCATTTATTTAAAGTAATCAAAACACTAAAAAAACATTTACTCTTTAAGAGTAGTAAAATTTATAAATAGATAAATTAAGGTTTATACGTATGAAATTCGAAGAAGAACTATCAAAAGAGTTAAAAAAACCATTAACTTTGGAGAAAAAAGATGTGGAAAAACAAGAAGTTCCAAAGGGTGAAATCTACACTAAAATTATAAACTTCACAAACCAGATAAGAAAGACTTATGGCGATTTAATTAAATCTGTCTTAATATTTGGTTCTGCTGCTAGAGGAGATATGAAAAAAACTTCCGATGCTGATATTTGGATTATTCTTGATGACACAACCACCAAAGGTTCTGAAGATTTAGAGAGGATTCAAGCACAACTTCAACTTATTTCTGCTGAGATGAAAAACTTACACATACAAACTACAGGTTTAACTGAGTTCTGGGGATGGATGAAAAAAGGTTCCCCAGAGTTATTCAATTATCTTAGAGTTGGTTTAGTCATCTATGACACGGGGTTTGTTAAGCCAGTCCAAAGAATGCTCAAAGCAGGTCTTCTTCCTCCAAGCGAAGAAACAGTCGGGATTAAAGCTAAGTCAGCTGAAGCACATCTAAAGAAAGTTGAATTAACTATAAAGTCGATGATATTCGATTTAAGGTATGCTGCTACAGATGCCTGCCAATCTGTTATAATGTATTACTACAAGACGACTCCGGATCAGAAACATATGCCCGAAGAATTGCAAAAACTCGTCAAGGAGAAAAAACTCGAACCAGAGTACATAACAAAATTTGAAGAACTAGACAAACTATGGAAGGATATCGATCATAAAAGGATAAAAGAAGTTGAAACTATGCATTTAACTAAGGCTATGAAATTGGCTTCTGATATAATATACAGAATGAAAAAACTCCTACCCCAAGATTTAGTTGAATCAGAATTATTGTTGTGATTGAAATGAAAAAAGAAGAGAAGATAAAAAAGAAACCTAAAACAAAGGAACAGATACAAAAAGAAGTGAATAAACTAAGGGATAAAATCCTCCAGAAGTATGGTGATAGGGTTAAATGCATAATAATGATGGGTTCTGTCGCTAGGGGCGAATTTAAGGCAAAATCAGATGTAGACGTATTCATAGTTATTGATGACACTTCGAAAGAAATAACCCCTCAAGAGAAGGAAGAAATTGACAGTGAGCTTGAAAAAGTGGCATCTGGGATATCTGAGGATATATCTATTCAACCGTCTTATACTCTAACTGAGTTCTGGGATTATGCTCGTGTTTGTCATCCTATTATTTATAATTTCATAAAGGAAGGTCAAACATTGTATGATGCTGGGTTCTTTATGCCGATAAAAAGATTACTCGAAATGGGGAAAATACCTGCAACCCGTGAAGCAATAGAAAGCTACATGGAAGGGGCTCCAAAGAAGTTGATGAGGGCTAAGACAGTCAAGTTATTGATGCTTGCGGAAGACTGTTATTACGCTATGTTAAATACAGCTCAAGCAGTATTAATGTTCATGGGATTAGAACCACCAGTTCCTAATAAAGCTTATGATGAAGTGAAGAAGTATCTTGTCGATCCTGGTATACTCGAACAGCAGTATGCTGACTGGCTTAAAGAAATAATAGAGGTTAGGAAGAAAATCGAGCACAAAGAATTGATGGATGTCACTGGAGCCTTTGTGGATGAATGGATCGATAAAGCTGACAAATTCATAGAGAAAATGTTTCAGTTGCTATCAGTCTTAGAATTCAGGAAAAAAGAGAAGATTCTTGAAAGAACGCATGAGGTGATGTATAAGGCTGCAATAGCTGCTTTAAAGACGTTACATAAATTACCTGAAAAAACTGAAATGATACCGGATGCGTTTAAGAAAGAATTTGTTGATAAAAAACTTGTAGAAGGATACTATTTGGATATATGGAAAAAAATAGAAGAAATGAAAGGTTTGATGGAAAAGAAGGAATTTGATAAAGTTTCTGACAAAGATGTTTATAAAATGAGAGAATACGTAAGAAACTTGATAAGAGATTTAGCCAAAATATTAAAGAAGAAAGAAGAAAAAAAGAAAAAATAAATGATTTTTATGCAAGGAACAATATTATCTTACAGAAGAGGAAGGCGGACTCAAGATGTTAACCAGATGTTGATAGAATTAGAAAATATAACTTCCAAGGAAAAGGCTGGAGAATTCTTGAATAAAAAAATCATCTGGAAAACACCTAGTGGTAAAGAGATTAAAGGCGAAATAATAGCTTTACATGGAAACAAAGGCGTGGTTAGAGCCAAGTTTGAGAGAAATTTACCAGGCCAAGCAATTACAACAAAAGTTGAAGTTGTTTAAGTTTTCATTTTCTATAATTTCTTTATGATGAAAGAAGGTCTTGTTCAATTTAAATCACCAAAAGATTACTTGAGTAAGAAATATTTTTTTAATCCAAAAGTAGAATTATCTCGAGATTTAACTATTTTAGTCCTTAATACATTGAATTCTAAGGATTGGATAGTTTGTGATGCTTTAGCTAGTATTGGTATAAGAGGAATAAGAATTGCTAAAGAATGTCCTGCAAAAGAAGTTTGGATTAACGATATAAGTGAAGATAACATTCCATTCATGAAGACAAATGTTAGGTTAAATTCAGTGGTTAGAAAAATTAAAATTACAAACAAAGATGCAAATCAATTGTTATCCGAAAATATCAGAAAATTTGATTATATCGATATCGATCCCTATGGAAGTCCCTCATATTACTTCGATTCTTGTGCAAGAGCTATAAAAAGAAAGGGTTTTATCGGGTTTTCTGCGACTGATACGGCCGCTTTGTGCGGAACTAGTCCTATTACTTGCTTGAGAAGATACGGGATTGAAAGTTATAAGACGGATTTCTTTAAAGAACTCGGTATGAGAATTTTAATTTCTAATGCTGCATTTTCGTTTGCAAAATGGTCATTTTCCTTCAAACCTTTTTTGAGTTATGTGTCTGAGCATTACTTCAGAGTTTTTGCTGAAGTTGAAAAAGGTAAGAGTATTGCGAGTGACACATTAAAAGATAATCTTGGTTATGTCAACTACTGTTCTAAATGCCTTTGGAGAAAAGTTAATGAAAAACCTATGATAAAATGTGAGGTTTGTGGCTCAGATTGTAATGTAATAGGAAAGATTTGGGTTGGAGAAATAGAGGATTTAAAATTCATCGAAAAATGTAGAGGGAGTTTACTCGAAGTCGATTGGTTAAAGACTGAGAATAAAATTAAAAAATTGCTTTCTTTTTTAGAGAATGAACGCATACCATTTTATTATGATGTGCATAAATTGTGTCAAAAACATAAGTTAAAAATACCTGGATTTAAAAAATTACAAGATTCGTTGAAAGAGAAGGGTTTCATAGCAGATAGAACCCATTTTTGTGAAAATGGAATAAAGACAAATGCCGGCCTGAGCATTTTTCTTAACTCGATTAAAAAGTCAGCTTGAGAGATTTTTATTCTGGCAAATACAAATTTAATTTAGGAGAATCGTCTACAAGTTTCAGTATAACAGTTTTGATCTAAATAATATTTACTAATGAGGTTATAAAATGCTGAATAAGTCCGTAGCAAAATTTAGCTTGATAGGGGTTTCGATATTATTGCTAATCTCTTCTATTTTCTATTTTTTTACACAGCCAAAAGAGGTGTATGCGGCTTGTTCTGAGACGAATAGTTATGCTTGCGGAGAATGTTTTAGTTGTGGAGATGCAGGGACGAATGAATGCCAATGGTGTTGTGACAACAGCTGTATCCCGAAGGCGTGTTCGTCGATAAGCGATACATACTGTTCATCCTGTACAGGCTGTTTACTTGTAACTACTACGACTACTTCGACGACAACCACTACTACAACCACGACTGTTCCTGATTCAACACCACCTCAATACTCATTAAATTCAACGAACTCAACAACAGCTGGAACAGCAGTAAAACATTCGTTGAGGTGGAACGACACAGTTGGACTGTCTGGATATATCTTTTCTTTTGACAATTGCACAGGATCATTAACAAACGGTACTTGGTCTTCCATGACAGGAACTGGCAACTGGTCCAACGTCACAAAAACAATAAATTCCACTGTTGACTGCATAATAAGATGGCGTGTCTATGCCAATGATACATCAAACAACTGGAATACCTCTAGCATTTATAATTATGTAACAACTAATCCTTCCAATATTTCTGGATGTTCGGTAATAAACACACCTGGAACAGTATACTTGACACAGGACATAAATTCGGCTACATCTCCTTGTATAAACATATCCACTACAAATGTGACTCTAGATTGCCAAAACCACAAAATAAACAGCACTGTTTTAAACACTTATGGAATTTATTATGCGCCCAGCACTTCGACAAACAGCTATCATAGTATAAAGAATTGTAACCTTAACGATTGGAGTTATGGAATTTATTTTGGTGCCGTAGTGGGATACAACACGTATTATGCAAACTATAACAATTTCACTAACATAACTATAATGGCCAATAACAGTGCTAACGCTGGAATCTATGTACACGGCAGCTACAATCAAATGGTTAACATAAGCTCGAGTCATAGTTCAAGATACTCTAGTACAAATGGAATATACATTGATAGTGGCGGTGATGGCAACAACCAACTGACTAATATAACGTCTAATAAGCACCGTTACGGCATATATCTTTACAAAAGCAATAACGACCGACTTACGAACATAAATGTTAATGACAATTTGAATTGGGTCGCTCCGATTGGCGAAACTTTTCAAGGTTATGGTCTGGATTTTGATTCCGTAGATTCGACCAACGTAACTGATTTGACTGCGAACGATAACAACTATGGCATAGTGATTGGATCGACTTCAAGTCAAAATCAACTAACTAACATAATAACTAATAATAACGAGGAGTATGGTTTGTTTATCCTTTACGATTCAAACATAATATCGAATTTAACTGCCAAGAACAACTCTTACGGAGTTTATCTGCAGGGTGCTGAAAACAACACGATAAATAATTCAACAATCCAAAACAACACTTACGGCATACATCTTTCTTCAGCAGGTCAAACTACTCCAAACAAAATCTACAACAATTTATTCAACAACACGAACAACGTTGCCTTTTCAGGAACTGTCTACAACAATTCTTGGAATACAACAAATCAAACAGAAACTAACATAATCGGTGGTCCTTACATAGGAGGCAACTACTGGACTAACTCCACTAATAATGGCTATTCGGATACTTGTACTGATAGCAACAGAGATGGGTTTTGTGATAATGCTTATAATTTAACTACTGGGACTTCTTGTACTTCAGGAGTTAATTGTGGAGACAACGTTGATTACTTTCCCTTGAGTTATCAATACATTTATTTAGAAGTTACTTTGATAACACCACTGCCAAACATTGTAACAAAAGTTGTTCAAAATTCAACTTTTAATGTTAATGCTACTATCACATGCAGAGGAGGAAGCTGTGGGACTGTTCAAGGGACTGTTAGGTATAACGCTTCTTCTACCAGTCCAGACACTACTATCAACACAACAATAGGAACAACACCATTTTATATCGTGGAAGCATTATCAAGACCTATATCATGGCAAGAAGTTAATAATACTGGAACTTATCAGAATGCTACTTATGCTTATGATGATGATTTCAATGATACTTCCACTTACGCTGAGATTAGGACATATTGTATTGACAATCCTTGCGACCAAGATGAATCAATCGAATACACTTGGGATTCAATCGAACCGAATGCTACTCTCTTCTATACTTGGTCAACAAGTCTCACAAACTATGGCTCAAATAATATATACTTTTGGAATTGGCAGACAAATCAATGGGATTCTAAAAGAGGTGTTGAAACTGAGGATATGGCTGTCAGAAATTTAAGTATAAACTCAACGTATGTAAATTCAACAGGAGGATTCAAGGTTTTATTCTATACTTGGAGTGTTTATGCTTTAAGTGCATCTGCTTCTCTGATACAGCTCTACGATGTTTATATATCTACTAACATAAGCACGATCAGTTGTGGTTATTTATCTGAAAACCAAGTATGTAATTTAACTTGGAAAGTCAACGCAACAGGTAACATAAACACATACTGGAAGATAGATGTCAACTTTAATTCTTCTGATTCATTTCTTACTCCAAGCGATACTGCTGATGCGATTATAAAAATTGTTTCTATATCAAATCTTCATATTCAAGGAATAGCTCTATACTATTATACTGGTGAAAGAGTTAACGGAAATGTAACAGTGATTCCTCTTGAAAATCCTGACGATAAAGATACTTCAACAGTGGTGAATGGAGAATGGTCCTCAGATTTTTATACAGAGACTAACAGCTTAGAGCATCTGACAATTATAGTAGATGATGCTCAAAAAATTGGTTATAACGAATTAAAGTTAAACAATCCTGCCACAACTATCTTTAACTGTTCCACTCAAGACATTTTTATATCTGGATACTCCGTCGATCTCAATTCCGGCAATTCTATAACTTCTGGCAATGTTAAAGTATCTATATTAGATACTGACTATGTTAACACAACTACTTTTTCTGGAACTTGGTCTATTGATTTTCATCCATGTCTAATTCCTGGAAAAACATATACGTTGCAAGTTCTAGTTTCTGATAATACAGGAAAGAGAGGGGAATTTCTACAAAAGTATCCCGCAAGATAAATTTAAGAATATCATTTCTTAAGGAATTGTCATGAAAGTTGCAGTTCTTTTTTCAGGAGGAAAGGATTCGGTTAGAGCAGTTCATTTTTGCTTGAATAAAGGATATGATGTAAAATATTTAGTAACTATGATTTCAAAAAGAGAAGATTCTTACATGTTCCATACTCCTAACATTCATTTAACAGAATTGTCTGCTGAAGCGATAGGAATTCCATTGATAACTAAAGAAACTTCTGGAATAAAAGAAAAAGAAGTTAAAGATTTGAAAAATATTTTGAAAGTCTTAGAGATAGATACAGTTGCCTGTGGTGGCATTTTCAGTAGTTATCAAAAATCGAGGTTTGAAAGAGTTTGTAGAGAATTGAATTTAAAACTATTAGCTCCATTCTGGCATACTGATCCTGAGCAATTCTTGAAGGATACAATAAACTTAGGCTTCGATGTCAGGATTGTTGGAGTTTATGCTGAAGGTTTCGATGAAGGTTGGTTGGGAAAAAAATTGGATTATAAAATGTTAGAGGAACTGAAGAAATTGCATGAAAAATACAAAATTAGTCCTGTTTTTGATGGCGGGGAAGCAGAAACCATAGTCTTGGATGGTCCTATCTTCAAGAAAAGAATTGAAATAATTGATTCAGAGAAAGTTTGGGATAGGAAAACTCAGAGTGGGTACTTAAAAATAAAAAAAGCAGAGTTAGTTGATAAATAAATTATTTTCCTTTAATACCCCAAATTTCTTTTTCCATTTTAATGTAATCCCTGAATTTTTCCTCGACAAACTCAGTTTCTTTTTTTATCTGTTCATGTCTTTTAGATAATTCTTCAGAAATCGGTAACTTATTCTTACTCAAATAATCGTATATCGCTTCAGTCAGTGCATCACTCGCAAGAACAGAGCAATGTATTTTGATGCGAGGCAAGCCTCCCAGAGCGTTTGCGACGTCTTCCCTAGTTATTTTTAATGCTTCTTCTATAGTTTTCCCTTTTGCCATGGTTGTTATCATGCTACTCGTGGCTAGGGCCGCAACGCATCCGAACGTTTCGAAGGTGATGTCAGAAATCACATCTTTGCCTTTCTTGTTCTTCTTGATTTTGATGTAGATGTACATTACGTCACCACAATTATGAAGACAGAAAGCTTCTGTGGAAAAGGATTTTGTATGTTCAATCTCTAAATTACAGACCCTACCTTTGTATTTTTTGTTTTCAACGTCGGTTAATGGCGTATAAAAGTAATTATCATCAAACCAAGAATGTATTTTTTCCTTTTTCTGTATACACAGATTTATTCCCAACATATTTGCTAATTTTTTTAGAGAAGATCTATCTCCTACATGAATTCTAAAATTTTCTTTATGATCTACCCCTTTTACTATTTTTCTCTTTTCTTTATACAGGGAAGGCACTATCTTCTGTCTAAGTAATAGTATTTTTAATTGATGAAAAAGTTGATGAGAAATTGTTGAATAACCAGCCCGAGGCCATATTCTTTCTGTACTAAAATGACCATCCCCACGCCACATACCAACAATAATATGTTTTTGTTTTTCTACTGGAAGAGACATCATAAAATCGGGAATTTTTTTATTCTTAGCACCATTTCCAAATAATTTTTTAAAGAATCTTGCCAAAATCGAACTGAAAATATAAACGGTGACTGTATTTCTGTCACTTAATTCTCGAATTTTAACTTCTAGACCGAATATCCTTTTTACAATTTTTTTGACATCATTAACATAGTCTTTTTCTTTTACATTGAAAGTTAAAGTAATGAAAGTTCTACATTTTTTATCTTGAACATTACCTTCTGACAAAAAATAACCACACAATCTGAGAAAATCACTATTCATTTTTATTTTTCTTGGTAACTCCTTACTTCTAAAATCATATTTTGCTTTAGGGATATCCAGAGGTATGAAATCTACATCCTTAACTTCTTTAAACATTGGAAACAAAACTATATCTCTTCTTTCAAGGTTTTCGGCGTGATACCATCCCACTGGAAGATTTCTTTTGACTTTTGTATCGAAGAATTTCCTCCTTTTTGGGACTTTAATCGCAAGAACGAGGTGATCTGGAGTTAACACAGTTTTTCCAAGTTTATTTTTTAATATAATTACATCTCCCTCATAAAACCGTTTAAATAATTTAGAAACTTTATTGTAGGAACCGTTGCATCCCAGTACTTTGTCATTAAGTGTAATATTCTCAATTGATTCTATTCTATTATTAATATGAATACCTTCCTCTGGTAAAATACACACTACATTACCTACCTTACCAATGCCCGAGGGATTTTTCATTCTCCCCATGTTTCTTGGTTTTTTAAAATGTTTCATAACCTCTTTTGAGTAAATTCCGGCCATGTTTATCACTATCTATAATTTCATTGTATTTATATTTATAAATCAATTTCTATACTATAGAATATAATCATTTCCATCCTCTCTTAAACGGTGAAATATTTCTTAACTTTTCAACAACTTCTGGTAAAACTTCTATTACATAATCTACATCTTCCCCTGTGGTGTATTTTCCCAATGTTAATCTCAAAGAACCATGTGCTTCTTCATGTTTTAATCCTATCGCCAATAAAACATGACTAGGTTCTAATGATTCTGAAGAACATGCTGAACCAGTGGAAGCAGCTATACCTTTCATATCCAAATGCATAACTAAAGATTCTCCTTCTATGTAAGCAAACCAAAAGTGAGCATTGTTAGGAAGTCTTTTCGTCGGATGACCATTCAAATGAGAATCTTCTATCTTCAAAGTTTCTTTAATCAGCATATCTCTTAACACAATCTGTTTCTTTGCATCAGGTTTCATTTCTTTCTTTTGAATTTCAACAGCTTTAGCAAACCCAACTATTCCAGCAACATTAACTGTAGAAGATCTTAAACCGAATTCATGACCACCGCCATGTATCAAAGGCTCTATCTCGATGTCATCCCTTACGTATAGACCACCAACACCTTTAGGGCCATACATTTTATGTGCGTTAACAGTCAACAGGTCTATGTTCATTTTTTTTACGTCAACAGGGACTTTGCCAAAAGCTTGAGTTGCATCAGAATGAAAATAAACATCTTTTTCTCTACATATTTTTCCAATATCTTCTATGTCTTGAATGATACCGATTTCGTTGTTGGCAAAAATTATTGAAACTAAGATTGTGTCTTTTCTTATCGCTTTTTCTAATTTGTTCAAATCTATCAGACCATAATGGTCAACAGGCAAGTAAGTAATTTCGAAGCCTTGTTTTTCTAACCACTTTGCTGGCTCTAACACTGCATGATGTTCGATTGAAGAAACGATGATGTGTTTTCCTTTCTTTCTGTTAGCAAACGCAATGCCTTTCAAAGCAAAATTGTCAGATTCACTCGCACTACCGGTGAATATTAACCTTTTTGCATCTGCATTCATAAGGCTTGCAACCATTTCTCTCGAATCTTCTAATGCCTGTTTTGCTTCTATGCCAAACGAATGGAGCGACATGGAATTTCCATATTTTTTCAAGAAGTAAGGTTTCATGGCTTCTAACACTCGAGGATCAACTGGTGTTGTGGCAGCATAATCCATATAAACCCTTCTCATAAAAATCACTGTAATAAAATATAACACTGTTATATCTATTTATATCTAACTCACTAAAAAATTGTTATGAAACCTTTTTGTGAAGTGATAGTTACTACAATCTTACCAGCCATCAGGTCGATTATCACAAAAGAACTGCTTAGCACTTATCATCTCACTCAAAAAGAAGCTGCGGATTTACTCGGCTTAACACAACCAGCCATTTCCCAGTACTATGGAGAATCCAGAGGTTTTAAAGTCAAACTACTAGAAAAACAACCGAAAATAATGAGAATGATAGATGATTTAACCAGAAAAATAGCAGCAGGTAGGTTAAACGCAAAAGAAGTCCAAGCAAGATTCTGTTCCATCTGTAAGAGTGTAAGAGAAGCTAAAACCATATGTCGATTACATGAAGACATCTATCCCTCTATTGTCCCATGTTCTGAATGTCCTAATCCGTGTTAGTTATTTTTTCTTACCAATAGAATAAACAACGCCACTAATTACTCCCATGATAGGAGTCAAAACAGTAAGTAAGGCATAAGCAGAAATTGCAATTATGATAGGAGTGGCTTTCACGATTAAATCAAACAATGGAAATACCTGCATGATTTCTTCTTCAGTCACAACCGTCTCCTGTTCATTTATCTTCTGGAACATCTGAGCCTTATAATTATCCAAACTCTCTGTTAACCCATCATACAAAACATTACATTCTGTCTTAGTTTCTTCTGGCAAATAATCATACCTTTCACTCAATGCATACTTCAAACCCCCTGTTATCTGCTCTATCTGATTCTTCTGAGCATCTTTTACCACAGACGTATCAGGTATAAAATTCTTTATCAAGTTCATGTTCGTTTTCAACATTTCTTCTTCATAACTTTTCATGTTGATTAATAGTGTTAGCAGAATTCCTATAGTCAAAAAAATACTCAATAAACCGATCCTAGAAGTGATGACTGAATATCCAGTTGAAAATGCCTTCTTTTCTGGCTCAAAAGTTTTACGTATCCAAAGAGTTCCTGTTAACAAGGAAAGAGAAATTAAAAACATAGTTATTGAAAAATTGGTTAGGATTAAAACCAATATTACCATTGCAATTTGGGAAATTATAACAACTCTAAAACTTACTTCCTTAAAAAAATGCAAATACGCCAGAAAACCAAAACTCATTATCAATAGGAATGCCAGCACAATCCAAAGAACATTAATCCAAATATACTTGAAACTTTTTATCAATGCCGATAATAAATCTGCCTCTTTTAATTTGTTGAAAAAAACTACAAAAACTTCATTCTGTACGGCAATGATTCTTGAGAATGTGAGTGATGAATAAGAAAAGAAAATAATTCCAGTAAAAAATATAATCGCTGGCAAAGAAGAAATTAAAACAGTCTTCATGTCCATATCTTATCTATGACTCCTTCCTTTTTTCTCGAATCATTTTCCACCTTTCTTTTAATTTAGCAAAAGTTTCGGTGATTTTATCTTTCTTTTCTCCTACTGCTCCTTGAATGACGGTTACCGGAGCTGGTTTGGTTTCACCCGGTTTTGCGGGCCACAACATGTAACCGAGCACAGAAGATACTATTACTACCACGACAATAACAACCCATTTACCCCAGCTCCACCAATCTCCTTTGACTCCACTGGCCTTTCCTGTTATAGAACTTAATCCAGATAAAGCAGATTCTGTTTGATTTATTAAACTTGCAATTCCATCTAAAAGATTATAAGCCGAATTATAGTCGCCATTACTAACATAAGTATTAGCCTGATTTATTTTCGTCTGGAGTTGATTGAATAAATCTTCGGCTTCACTTGTGTTGTAGTTTTTGGCTTTGCTTTGATTTATTTGTTCTTCAAGACTATTCATCTCATTTTTATACTGAGAAAGTTTAGTGTTAATTTCAGATTTTAATGCTTCTCCAGGAGTTACTTTTAAGGTGAAACTCTTTAACACAGTATCATAGATGAAAGAGACTGTGGGTCTAACCGGGTTTATGTAAACACTTGTAGCATTGAATTTAGCAGAGTAATTCCCAATCGATGCATTGTTTGGTATGTTGAACGTAACTTCAAAAGTGTAACTTTCACCTTTTTTTAATTTTACAGCTGTTGAAGGATTTACACTGAACCAGGAAGAGTTTATACCGTCCACAGAAACTACCATGTTTTGTGTCAGAGTTTTATTAGTGTTGTTAACTGTTATCTCGACCTTTTTACTTCCTCCCTGTTCGATTGAAATGCTGGAAGGATAATCTATTATATTGAGATAATCTGTGCCTCCTGACACTTTACTAGTTGTTGATGCGTTGCTTGTAGACGATGTAGAAGTGCTGGTGCTGGTACTAGTACTTGAAGAGACACTAACATTCCAAACAGTTATCGTTCCTGGAATAGAGTTAAAGGCAGCATCGCTAGTAGAAATAGTAAAGTCACACTCATCATAGCTCCCCGAGACATCATCTACAGTGACTATCTTCCAAGAAAATAAACATGTGGTTGTTCCGTTGCCATCTAAGTTCATTGTTGAAAATGATGTACAATTTTCATTAGCAAACTGTGTGATAGTAGAGCCACATGAAGAAGTGTTACTAAAACTTATCGATCCCGTGGCTTTTAAAAATCCATAATTTATAACACTAACGTTCAAATAACTGATATTTCCACCTTCTTGCAGATCAGGATACATACTAGTAAGGGCAGTTAGATATAATCCTGTACGGTTGACTTTGATTGAATCATTGGATACGCCAAATCCAGTGAGTGTTACACTATCAGTGTTCCAATTTACTCGGGTAGAAACATTGTAACTTCCACCAATTCTATTGAATGGAACTGTAAAGTTAACACGACATCTCAGTGGAATGCCATCACATAACCAAGACGGAGTATCAGGGTTTTGGTATTGAGTTCTATTTGTCAGGGTATAGTTTACAGTCGAATTTAATGGTGTGACACCGTATTCAGTTATCCATGCTGACGTGTAATTCTCAACGTAAAGAGTTTTTACAACGTTATCGTTGTCATCACCCAATTGTGTTCCGTTCATTAGATATACAGCCGTAATAAGTGTAATGTTTTCTTGACTCGAAATATTTTCAATCACTTTATTAGAATCAGAAGTATAGAAATCCAAGATTCTAACATCCAACAAATTAGTCAGGTTGACTTCTAGTGTTAGGTTAAAGGTTTTGTAGGGATAAGAAGAACTGTTTAGCGTCATATTAGTAGTATTGAAAAATATCCAACCTCTATAGATTCCAATGGAATTGCCAGTATAAGCTGTATTTATATTAAAAGTAATATTTATTGTCCCACTCCTACTTGCATTGATTGGGTTTGTAGGCCAATCATCAACAGTAAAACTAATGTTATTACTGCCCAAGGTAAGTGTGTAATTAGAAGTAGAATTAGTGTAGTAAATCGGGTAACTTCCTGTGTTGTTGAATGTTACGTTAAGGGTCAAAGTTTTGTTAAATCCTATATTGTCTGTGAGTCTTATTGTACTATTTTTTAAACTTTCATTTATAGTTAGTGTGCCAGCGCTTATGTTAAAGGAAATGGGGAGTCTTGTAACCCAACCTTCAGTATTGTTGTACTTTAAATAGCCTTCATACTTACCATCTAAAACTTCCCTTTCCGGTATTGTTAGATTGAGAGAAACGTTATATGTGTTATTTATTCTATCGCTCCGATCTAAAGTTCGATTTAAACTTGAATTAAAATCAAAATTTGCTTCGTAATTTGTTGATATCCATGAACTTGCATTAACCAATATATACGCTGTTACATTGTAATAACTCATCGGATAAGTAGAGTTAGTCACATTCCTAACTGATATATTCCAGGAACCTTCTTTAGTAGTAAAGGGGCCATTGTAAACTATGAACTCTTCTCTTGTAGCATTAGTTTTATTAGAGTTGACAAATTTATTCGTTGAATTATCGATTAGTGTACCAGATGGATCAGTTAAATACAGATTCCAGTCTGTTA
>Ga0172363_10000113_pt1 | contig 48344 bp, 39 predicted proteins | sample LakKivs2_kivu2a2_FD_114541 | JGI IMG/M metagenome (GOLD analysis project Ga0172363, IMG submission 114541) | Sediment microbial communities from Lake Kivu, Rwanda - Sediment s2_kivu2a2 | ecosystem: Environmental > Aquatic > Freshwater > Lake > Sediment | place: Rwanda: Western Province, Lake... | reverse complement strand
GCTTCAAAATACCAAGGGCCTCTTGCTTGACCTTCTATCTTTAAAGGACTTTCTATTGTTTGGTCCTTTTTTGGAGAAAAAACAAAAATTCCTTCCTCTTCTCCTGGACATGACGCAAATTCACAATCAGGCGGCATTCTACCAACAAAAGAACCATCCGGGCATTCTTTAGCATCCATCGGACAAACCACAGCTACTCTTTCTTTATTAAGAAAATAATAGCCCGTTCCAATTAAAATCAGCCCAATAAGAATAATGATTGTTAGGAGATAAGCTTTGTTCATTTTTTTTTATTTTAATTTATTAAAATTAATTATTCGTCTTTTAAAAGAATACCAAAATTATCTATAAATTTCAAAGGGTCAACGCTTGCTTTGTTTATCTTTAGAGAAAGATGCAAATGAGGCCCTGTTGACCAACCCGTATTTCCCGATAAACCTATTATTTCTCCCCTATTAACGGCTTCTTCTTCAACAACTTTAAATTCAGAAAGATGAAGATAAAGGGAATAAATCCCTAATCCATGGTCAATAACAATGGTTTTTCCGTAAACAACCAATTCTTCTGCAAAAACCACCCGGCCGCTATTGATAGCATAAACTGGCGTTCCTTCTTTGGCGTCTAAATCCACTCCTAAATGCTGAATGGTAATCCCATTGTCCTTTCTGATATTGCCAAAGGCGCCAACATTTATGATTTCATTTAAAGGATAGACAAAGCTTTTGTCAAAATAAATTTCCGGGTTGTATCTATTTACAATTTCATAAATAATGACCCCGTCTTTAGTTGAAATATTTTTTGAGATATTGACTGCGTCTAATCCTTTTTCTTCCAGTTCGGGAGTGATAATAATTTTAGTAATATAAAAATCACTTTTTTTAATTTTTATTTTCTGCTCGGTTAATAATTCTCCTGAAAGAAAAATTGATAGGACATATTCACCCGGTGTTTTTTGGCGTCTATGCCTAAGATAGATATCATTCTGCTCTCTGCCCCAATTGGAAAAAAATCTAGATTCTGGGAATTAAATTTACCTTTAATTGACGTTTTTTCCGGAATATTATCAGCGACAATAATTAATGTATCGCCCTGCTCAAGTTCATAAGCGGAAAAAGAAATTTTTGGTACTAAAATTAATTCATCTTTTTCTGTTTCTTTTATTTCTTCTATTGGCCTTGCCGATTCCTTTATTGTTGTTGAGGTTGTATTAAAAAGCATTCCTAAATATAATTCTTTCACTATTTGTTTTGACAAAGAAAAATGAAGAATATAAAAAAGAATTCCCACAAAAATCAAAGAAAATAAGAATATCAATATCTTTACTAAAATTCTTCCCATTAAACCAATAAATTTATTTTTAATTTTCAGTTTGGTGGCGAACAATAAAATAGTATTTAGACGCTTCAACAAGAATAACTCCGATTATGCTTAAACCCAAAATAATAGACCACTCAAAAACACCCAAAGGAACTGTTTTTAAAAGATTCTGAAAAACCGGCACATAAATAGCAACTAACAACATCAAAACGCCAAAAATAACAGAACCAATCAAAAATTTATTTGAAAAAGGATTAATTTGCCATAAATTTTTACGTAAACTTTTACAGGAAAAAGAATAAAGTAAAGTACTAAATGCAAGACAAGCAAAGATAAATGTTCTGATATATTCTATATTTAAATTCTGCTTCCACAACCAGATAAAAAGACCTAAAAACAGAAAATCTGTTGTTAGGCCAATAATTACAATTATAAATTTCATCTCTTTGGTTAATAAAGGAAAATTCTGCCCCCTTGGTTTAAATTTCATTATTTCATCCTCTTTGGGTTCAAAAGATAAAGAAATATCAGGCAGACCATCTTCTATTAAATTAATCCATAAAATTTGAACAGCCGTAATAGGTAAAGGAGCGCCTAAAAAAAGACTCGCGGTCACTAAAACAACTTCCGAAAAGGCATTTGAAAAACAATAGACAATAACTTTCCTGATATTATCAACAATAATTCTTCCTTGTTCTACTGCGGTAACAATAACTGAAAAACTATCATCTAAAAGAATTAAATCGGAAACCTCTTTAGCTACCGTGGTGCCTGAACCTAAAGCAATGCCAATATCCGCTTTTTTTAAAGCCGGGGCGTCATTAATGCCATCTCCGGTCATTGCGATAACCTCGTTCTTTTTTTGCCAAGCTTGAATAATCCTCATTTTATGCTTTGGTTCTGCCCGCGAATAGATGTAAATATCGTCTAGAATCTTCTGAAATTCTTCGTCGGAAAGATCATCTAAATCCATTCCCTCTAAAATATTATTCTCGCTCACACGAAAACCTATTTCTTGAGCAACGGCTTTAGTAGTTAATCTATGATCTCCGGTTACAATAATTGTTCTGATGCCGGCCTGCCTGCAAAGTTCAATTGCTTTTTTCGCTTCTTTGCGAATAGGATCGCTTAAAGCAATTAATCCGGTAAAAACAAGATCGTGGCAAAGGTCTGCCAAGCTTTTCATCTCATAAATAATATCCTCGCTTTTATCTGTTTCTCTATAAGCAGTGGCGACAACCCTTAATCCCTGTTCTGTTAATTTTTGCAACTCTTTTTCTAGTTCTTTCTTTTTTTCCTCACTTAATTGAGTTTTTTGAAAAATAACTTCCGGAGCCCCGCAAACATATAAAAATCTTTTAGTTTTTTCCTTGTAAAGAACTGCTGAAAATTTATTAATTGGGCTAAAAGGAATTTCTGATAATTTATCTTTCTCCATTTCTTTTTTAAGATCAATCATCCCATACTGAATTCCTATTTCTAATAGAGCTTTATCGGTTGGCCTTCCTCTAATAATCCATTTATCTATTGGTTCCTTTGGGTTTTCAACAAAAGCTTCTGCTGTTAAAACCACGGTTTTTACAATTAGAGGAATTCTTTGCCCTTCTGTCGGTATAATTTTATTAACCTTCATCCTGCCCTCAGTTAAAGTACCTGTTTTATCAGTACAAATTATACTCGTACTCCCTAAAGTTTCTGCTGAATTTAATTTTCTGATTAACCCTTTTTTCTTTAAGACTCTTTGCATTCCTAAAGCCAAAATTACCGTCATTGCTATAGGCAATCCTTCGGGAATAGCAGAAACGGCTAAAGCAATTGAAGTTGTAAACATTTCTATAAATTCTTTTCCTTTTATTAAACCTTCTATAAAAATAAAACTACATATTCCTGCAATAACAATTCCCATCACGGATGAAAAGTGAATTAATTTTTTTTGGTATGGAGTTTTTTCTTCCGGAATTTCTTTTATCATTTGAGCCACTTTTCCAATTTCCGTTTTAAGCCCCGTCGTTACCGCTATTGTTTTACCTTTTCCCGATTCAACTAAACAACCCATAAAAACCATATTTTCTCTATCAATTAAATGAGTTCTTTCTGGTAAAACTTTTTCTATTTTTTCTGAAGCCAACCATTCTCCGGTCAATACCATTTCATTAACTTTCAGATGCTGAGATTCTATAACTCTGGCATCGGCTGGAATTTTATCTCCGGGATTCAAAATAATAATATCGCCGGGGACTATTTCTTTAGCATTAATAATTTTAAAATTCCCTTCTCGAAGAACTTCCGCTTCCAAAATCGCCGCTTTTCTTAATTCTCTCAAAGACTCTGAAGCTTTATTTTCTTGAATAAATCCAACCAATGAATTAATAATCACTGCTGCAAAAATCACAATCGAATCGGTAAAATCTTTTAAAAATAAAGTGACTCCTCCCGCTATAAGTAAAATATAAATAAAAGGATTTTTAAATTGATGCCAAAAAATCCTTAATTTAGATAAAGGTTTTTTCTCAGGAAGCGTATTCTCTCCAAATTTCTTTTTTCGATTATCTACTTCTTTTAAACTAAGCCCTTCTTCACTATCGGAATCTAATTTTCTTACTACTTCTTGCCAGCTTAAATTATGCCAATTTACCTCCATTAAAAATAATTTTAATAAGTTTTTATTACTTTGACAATTATTTCTCTCTCTCTTGGCTTTTCATCAAAATCTATTAAAATAATTTGTTGCCAAGCGCCTAAACAAAGTTTTCCTTTCTCTAAAGGGATTAAAATCTCCGGCTTGAGGAGAGCGGATTTAATATGACCGGCACCATTATTATCTCCCCATTTAAGATGATGTTTATAATCGGCTTTTCCTGGGGCTATTTTTTCCAAAACATTTCGTAAATCTTCAAAAATACCTAATTCATCCTCCATTATCGTTATCGCCGCGGTGGTTCCTTTAACAAAAACTAAAACGACTCCATCTTTAACTTCAGAGCAATCAAGCAACTCTTTTATTTTTTCCGTTAAATTAATAAAATCACAATGACCTTTTGTTTTGATGATAAGTTTCATATTTTGCAATCAAAAAACTAAAACCCAGGCGCAAAATTATCTTTACCTTATTTAGTCGGGGAAGGGAGAATTGAACTCCCACCGCACGCACCCCATGCGTGTATCCTACCATTGGACCATTCCCCGAGATTTAAGAAGCTACTTTTTCTTCCAGGTTAAAATCCTCCAATATTAATTTAAACAAACAAACGTTTGTTTGTAAAATCCAAAAAATAAATTGAAAACAATTGATAATTGTAATTAAGAGATTGTTTTTGCCAGACGCTTACGGCAACTTGAACAAATTAAAATTCTTTTTCCGTTGGGCATCTTAAACCATTGTAAATTAGGATACTGGCGATGGCGGGCCACGGGATTAAAGACAGAACGTATTTTTTTATAACGTTTTGCTTTTTGATATGTTTTTCCGCAAATTTTGCAAATTCGAGGCATGAAGATAAATTGTTTTATTGTTCTATTGCTAAATTGTTAAGGTTTGAAGATCAAAAGTCCAATAGTTTAATAATTTAGCAGTTTAAATAGGGGCCTTGCCCGCAATTAAGGTCGAATCAGCTAAGTATCAAGTGGGTGTTCGCACCTTTATCCCACAGGATAAAGGATATAAAACTCCCTTAAAATAATACACGTCCTGACTCGTTCCTTAATCCGGCAAGACCCAGTTATAATTATAACATAAAGAATTAAAAATTTAAAGTTTTAAGGTAAAGTTCTTTTAATTGTTTAGCATCTATTGGCGAAGGGGCCCCCATCATCAAATCTCTGCCATCACCTGTTTTTGGAAAAGCAATAACTTCCCGAATACTCGGTTCATTTTGAAGAAGCATAATAATTCTATCCAAACCTAAAGCAATGCCGCCATGAGGAGGAACTCCATATTTAAAAGCTTTTAAAAGATGTCCGAATTTTAAAGAAATTTCCTCGGGCTGATGGCCCAAAATTTCAAAAATTACTTCTAATAATTTAGGTTCTGAAATTCTTAATGAACCACCGCCTATTTCATTGCCGTTTAAAACGCAATCATATTGCTCTGCCAAAGGAAGTTTGGGGTCTTTTTTAATTCTTTCTGTTGCTTGGTCAATTGTTTCTCCCGGTTCCAATTTGGGTTTTGTAAACGGATGATGAACTGCTCCCCATCGTCCGTCGCCCTTCGTAGCTTTCCCGGCCTTTGCAGCCGAAGCGGTTGCTTCGGCAGCAAAGGAGGGTTCCTTGCCCTCCGTAGCCTTGGCGAAGGGGGGTTCCTTGCCCTCCGTAGCCTTGGCGAAGGAGGGTTCTTTTTTCCACTCAAAAAGAGGAAAATCAATAATGAAAGCAAAAGCCAATTCATTAGGATCTTTTTCTTTTTTAGAATTTGATTCCCTCAAATCTGGTTTATCAGATTGATATTTACTCATTGCTTCTTGATAAGAGATTCTTGGAAAGGGAAATTCTTTAATTTTCTTTTCTGGATAAATTTTTGCAATTAACTCTTTTAAAAGCTGTTCTACTAATTGAAGAACATCTTCTTGGGTAGGAAAATCCATCTCTAAATCCAATTGAGTGAATTCCGGCTGTCTATCCCCTCGGGTATCTTCATCTCGAAAGCAACGAGCAATTTGAAAATACCTTTCAATTCCAGCAACCATTAAGAGTTGCTTATATTGTTGGGGGCTTTGAGGCAAAGCATAAAATTTTCCCGGCTCTAAACGAGAAGGAACCACATAATCACGAGCGCCTTCCGGAGTTGATTTTGTCAAAATTGGCGTCTCAATTTCTATAAAATCTCTTTCTGAGAGAAAATCTCTGATAAATTTTATTATCCTGTGTCTATTTATCAAATTATTTTGCAAACGTTGAGAACGTAAATCTAAATATCTGTATTTTAAACGCCTTTCCTCGTTTATAATTTTAACCTTGTTAGAGATTTCAAACGGTAAAGGTTTCGCTTTGCTAATAACCATTAAGTCCTTTGCCTCTATTTCTATCTTCCCGGTTGCTATCTTTGGATTTTGCATATTTTCAGGCCGGGAATTAACTCTTCCCTTGATTTCAACAACCCATTCTGATCTTAATTTTTCTGCTAAATTATAAAGTTCCTTTTTATCCGGAGAAAAAACAATCTGAATTTTGCCTGTTTTATCCCGTAAATCAATAAAAATAATTTGTCCATGGTCGCGACGAGAGTCAACCCATCCATAAAGATTTATTTCTTGACCAAGGTAATCAGGCGCCTCTTTTATCCAAATTCGAGCCATATTTTTAATTAGAAAATTAAATTTATTCTCATTCTACAATAAAAAAAATAATAAAGCAACCAGTTATTATTCTTTTTTAATATCTATTCTTTGTTATTTTTTATTTAATTTAAACCGAATTGTCCCTTCTAAATCGGTGCGAAAGACCTTAGCCCCAATTTGTTTTAATCTCTCAAGAACTTCAGCATGGGGGTGGCCATAACTGTTATTACCAACTTCAATAACTGCAAAATCAGGTTGAAAAACTTCAAGAAATTGCCAAGAAGAAGAAAAACGAGAGCCATGATGCGCGACTTTTAAAACTCGGGTAGCATTTTTATTGCTTTCTAAAAAGGGAATTATCTCTTGCTCTTGGCTACTGCCAATATCTCCGGGAAAAAGAAAACAATTTTGGCCTAAACTGAGAAAAGCCACTAAACTAAATTTATTAGGGTCTTTGTTTGAAGAAATGATGGTTTTCGGATATAAAATAAGTAAATAATTCTCGTCTCCAAAACTTAATTTTACTCCCTGAAAACCTTGAATAATTAAAATATTTTTTTTCTTAAGTTCTTGGAGAAGTTTTTGGTATTGTGAATCATAATAAAAAACATTATTAAGCATTACCGCCCTCACCTTATATCTTTCTAACAATTCAAACATCCCACTAAAATGATCTCTGTTAGGGTGAGAAAGAATAAATAAATCAATTGTCCGGTCAAAAAAAGGAAAAATTTTACCCAAGGTTGCAACGATTTTAGAATCAGGCCCGGCATCTATCAAAATATTGCCTGATTGTGACTGAATTAATTCCGCATCGCCTTGCCCAACATCAAGAAAACTCACCTTTTCTCCTTCAAGAAAGAGATAATCAAAAATAATCCAAAAATTAAAAAAATTAGCGCAGGCAAGTATTATTAAAAAATATTTTAATGGTTTATTCATATTTTTAATTAAATTTTTCGACGATAATACAAAAACACAAAAAAATAATAAGGAATAATCAACCAACGCAAAGCATAAGGAATGAAAATTTCTGCCCAAGACAAATTAGCAAAATAAGAAATTATTTTTATAAAATATATCAATATCAAATTAAGGCAAAATCCAAAAAATAATCCTAAGGGATATATAAAAAAAGAGAAAATGGCGGTAATAATGCCGCCGCCTAATATTAAAGGGATGAAAGGAATAATTAAAATGTTTGTTAAAGGGGTAACTAAGGAAACGTTTTGGGTTTTATATATCAGCCAAGGGATAACTAAAAATAATGCCGAAAAACAACAAAGAATTGTTTGCTTAATAATCCGCCCTCCGGAATTATTAAAAATATTTTGTTGCCAGAAAGGACTTCCATCCCATAACGGATAAAATAACAAGATGCCTGCCGTCGCTAAAAAAGAAAGCTGAAAACCTAAATCATAAAAAAGGAGAAAAGGATTAAACCAAATCATCGTTAACCCCGCCAAAAGCAAGGCATTAACAGAATTATAGAGACGAAAACTAAAGCGAGATAAAACCAATAAAAAAGCCATTATCGCTGCCCGAATTATTGAGGGCGTTAAACCAGCCATAAAAGAAAAACTAAATAAAAAGAAGCAAGAAAAAATAAAACTTAAAAAATTTCCGAAACAGAAAATATCCAATAAACCAGAAAGCATTTTGGTAAAAATAGATAAATGCAGACCCGAAGCTACAATAATGTGAGATAATCCTGCTTTCTGAATATCCTTTTCTAAAGAATTTATTAAATTTTGCTTACCACCAAAAATGAAGCTGCTTAAAAGACCGACTTGTGGTTCCGGAATAACTTTTTGAAGTAATCGGGTTATCTTATTTTTAAAAGCAATCGCTGTTCTTCTAAAAGAAATCTTCCCCGAGGAAATTAATTCTATCCGAGGATAACTTATTTTTCCGGAAACAATGAGAGAACTATAAGAATAAAAGTCTTTTAAGGGTTGGGCTGTGCCTTTTATACGAATAACATCTCCAAATTGATAATGAGGAATTGTTTGGGTGTAGATAACCGCCTGAGGGATAATAATTCTTTGATAATTATCCTTTAAAACTGGCTCCGCAATAATAGTCGCCTCTATTTCAACCTCGTTTTCTTCTTTAACAGCTAATTTGTTTAACTTATCTGAAAAATAATCATAACGCCAAAATCCCGCTAAAAAACTTAACAATATAAAAAAATAAATAATGACTCTCTTTCTCTCTAAAAAAAATGAAAAAAGTTTTTGATAACCAAAAAACAAATTATAAATTATTAACCAAATAACAAAACTCATTCCAAAAGAAAGATTATAATGAGATAAAATTATGCCAATTAAAAAAGACGCCCCACTTTGACGGAAAATCCTTGAGGGAGAGAGCGCCATATTTATCGAAGATTACATTCTGAAAAAAACGGTTTTATTTTTTTGATTAAAGCCCTTGCTCTTGCTTCGGGCCAACAATGAAGATTTTGAAATTCGGTTTCTAATGTTTTATTATTTTTAAATTGTTGAAGATAAAAACGAGAAGCAGGTTTTATCCAATTAGCAATAGCGATAATATCTTTTTCCGTCAAAATTTCCGGAGCCAAAGTAGTCCTGAATTCGTACTTAATTTTGCCCTTTTTTATGACTTTTATACTTCTATCAATGGCTTCAACTTTTACCTGCCCCTGAGTAAAAATTTCGTATTTTTCCGGAGGCGCTTTAATATCCATGGCAATCCAATCAATTGACTGATTGTTTATTAAATTTTCCAAAACTTCCGGAAAAGAACCATTGGTATCTAATTTTACCAATAAACCTAAATCTTTTACCTTTTGAATAAAATTTGGCAAATCTGGATTAATCGTTGGTTCGCCGCCGGTAATGCATAATCCCTCTAAAAAACCTCGGCGTTCTTTTAAAAAATCAACGATTTCTTCTTCGGTAATTTTTGGTTGTTTGTTTATCATTGCCGGCAAAACTAATTCCGGATTATGGCAATAGGGACAACGAAAATTGCAACCTAAACTAAAAACGGTAGCCGCAACTTTTCCGGGAAAATCAATCAATGTTGTCTTCTGCAAACCGCCAAAAATCATAAATCAAATATTAAAATTGGAACGCTGGTTAAATTCTTCTTGTTTTCCCTTATGCCATTGCTGCACCGGCCTTAAATAACCTACAATTCGGGAATAAACTTCACACGGCTGCTCAATCGTGCATTGGGGACAAATAAAATGCTCCCCGGCTATATAACCATGAGTTGGGCAAACGGAAAAAGTAGGCGTTAAAGTAAAATAAGGCAAATGGAACTTCTCAAAAACTAATTTAATCAAAGATTTTACCGCTTCGGGATCTGAGATTGCTTCACCCAAAAAAGCGTGGAAAACGGTTCCTCCCGTATATTTTGTCTGCAAAGAGTCTTGAAGTTTTAAAGCTTCAAACAAATCATCTGTATAATTTACCGGCAACTGAGTAGAATTTGTGTAATAAGGTTCTTTTTCACCGGCAGTGATAATATCCGGATATTTCTTTTTATCTTTTAAAGCAAGGCGATAAGAAGTTCCTTCAGCTGGCGTCGCTTCTAAGTTATATAAATTTCCTGTTTCTTTTTGGTAATTAATTAGTCTTTCCCTCATAAAATCAAGAATTTCAGCGGCAAAACCAATCCCTTTTTTATTTCCAATATCAATTCCTAAAAAATTCAATAAACACTCGTTCATTCCAAGTAAACCAATTGTAGAGAAATGATTCCCCCAATAAGTCCCTCTCATTTTTTTAACGCCGCTTAAATAATGTTTTGCGTAAGGATAAAGGCCTTTTTCTATCCAGTTCTCTAAGATTTTTCTTTTTATTTCCAAGCTTTCTTTTGCTAAATCCATTATATGAGCTAATCCTTCAAAAAAACCTTTTTTAGTTTTAGAGAGATAGCCCAAACGAGGCATATTAATTGTCACCACTCCAATTGAATTGCCGCACCACGTCACCCTCCCATTTCTTCTTACAAACACCGTATGATTTTTCACTTCGCAACAATAAACCTTCCCTCGATAATGGATTTTTTTGATATTATTTCCTCTTAAACGATAGTGTTTTGCTTTCTGAACGCCAATAACATAAATAAGATGAAAATTTATTTTTCTTCTTTTTATAACTGAGTTTTTCTTTTGTTGAGCCGTACAAGTCCCTAACCAACCTAATTTCAAAATTATTTCTTGTAAATCATCAGCTAATTTTTGAGAAGCAGTCCAATAATTTATCTGGCCAGTGTTTTTTCTAACACAACCATCTCCTTTAACCATCCAATCAAATAAAATTTTCAGTTGTCTTTTGCCTAAATTTTTTATTTCTTTCGGAATAAATTTCTGGTATTTATTTCCAAATTGTCGCAAATAAGTCCAAAGTTGCTTATTGTAAATTACAAAATTATTTTTTCCTTCTGAAAAATAATTAAATGGTAATTTGTCCAAAACTTTTTTAATTTCTTCTTTTTTCTGTTTATTCACTTGGGTAATTATTATTCTGTAACCGTGCCTTTTAGCAATTTTCTCATTATCAGTGCAACCTTCGGCGAGCCAAAAACCAAAAAACCTCAACCAATTATCCATTTTAATCTTTAAAGCATCTTTCGCCACTTTGTATGGCGTTCTTCCTTGTCTACCATATTTTAAGTATTCAATTGCTGGTAAAATAAACCATTCTTTTTCTTCGGCCTCCCAAATGCTTTGTTTCGGTATTCGTTGATTATTAAAATCGAAACCTTTAGCTTCTACGAATTTTCTTTTGCCGCTTCCGCTCTCATCAACCAATAAACGATGATTTGGAGTAATCAACAAATCTAAAGACCTTGTTTTAAACTGATACATTTCACCATTATATTTATATTTAAAAATCCTTTCGGGCCTATGAAGCTCAATTTTATTGTTTTCGGTTAAGGTAAAAACTTTTTCTTTTATAGTTAAATCTTTAAAAAGTTTCCAACCATTCTCAGTTAAAATTTCGGTTTTTTCGTCATAACAACCAGTTAGAGGATTGGCTCCAAATAATCCTCCTCCTCTTTTATAAAGCTCTCGGTTATCTAAGCGAAGCCGACAACACATACTTCTAGCATCTTCTGGACTTAAATCAGAATTAATAAAATTAGAAAAATAAGGAATGCCGTATTTAGCTGTCATTTTCCAAATACCTTCATAAGCTGGATTGTTCCATTCAAAATCTTTAGTGATGTTATAAGTAGGAATCGGAAAAGTAAACACTCTGCCGCTAGCGTCGCCTTCAGTGTAAATTTCACAAAGAGCCTGATTAAAAAGATCCATTTCTTTTTGAAAATCTTTATAAGTTTCTTTTTGTGGCTGACCGCCTATTATCACTGGTAAATCTCTAAAATGAGCTGGCACTTTTAAATCTAAAGAAACATTTTCAAAAGGGGTTTGAAAGCCCGTTCGGGTTGGAACATTGCAATTAAAAAGAAATTCTTGCAAAGATTGTTTTACTTCCAAATAATTTAAATTATCATAACGAATAAAAGGCGCGAATAAAGTATCAAAATTGGAAAAAGCTTGAGCCCCGGCCCCTTCTCCCTGAAGGGTGTAGAAAAAATTAACCACTTGACCTAAGGCTGATCTAAAATGTTTTGGCGGTTTTGACTGAATCTTTCCAAAAACACCTCCAAATCCCTGTAAAATCAAATCATACAAATCCCAGCCGCAACAATAAGTGGCTAAGATATCTAAATTATGAATATGAAAATCCCCATTCTCCACTGCTTCCCTTATTTCTTTTGGATAAACTTTTCTTAACCAATATTTTTTAGCTACGTAAGCAGAAACATAGTGGTTTAATCCTTGTAAAGAAAAGGCCATATTGCTGTTTTCTTTTACTTCCCAATCATTCACCTGTAAATATTCGTCAACTAAACTTGTCGCTTCATCGCTAACAATACGACTTTCTCTTAAGGCTCTTCTCTGATCCCGGTATAAAATATAAGCTTTGGAAGTTTCTACTAAATTTTCTAAAATCAAAACCTCTTCCACAATATCTTGTATTTCTTCCACTGAAGGAATTTCTCCTTTTTTAAATCTTCGATTAAGAATTTTTATAACTCGGTTGGATAATTCCCGGGATAAAGTTTTTCCTCCCTCGTCTGTTGCCGTTAAAGCCTTGTAAATTGCTTCTTCTATTTTTTTCTTATCAAAAGGAACAATCTCCCCAGTTCTTTTTTTAACTTCTCTTAAATGACTATGAAATTTTTTTCTTTGAGTTATCATAGTATAAATTAATAATCAATAATAAATAAAAATTCTATTTATTCCCTATGCTTATATTTGCCACTTAATTTAATTATTGTACCTCTTCTTTTTTCTGTTTTCTCCGAAGAAAAGCTGGAATTTCAAATTGTTCTTTTTGTTCTTCTTGCTTTTTGTTTTTTTCCTCTTGTTCTTTATTAATGGGAACTTTTATTTCTAAAGGCAAAGCTGGTCTTAATTCTCGAAATTCCTCTCCAAAACCACCGGCAATAACTGTAATTTTAATTTCTCCCTGATGAAGATCGCTATCAAAACTTGTGCCAAAAATTACTTGAGCGTCTTTGGCTATTGATTGGGTAATTACCCGGGCGGCATTATGTATTTCCACCAAAGACATATCTTTTGTTCCCGCAACATTAAATAAGACACGTCTGGCCCCTTCAATAGAAACATCCAATAAAGGTGAAGAAATCGCCATTTCTGCTGCCTTTTTAGCGCGATCTTGGCCTTTGGCAACGCCAATACCTAATAAAGCACTTCCTGCCTCTGTTAGTGTTGTTCTAATATTAGCAAAATCTAAATTAATTAAGCCCGGGTAAGAAATCAAATTGACCATTGCTTCAACTCCTTGCCTTAAAATATCATCAATTCTACTAAAAGCTTCTAAAATAGGCGTTTCTTCATTAATGATATTAAAAATTCTATCGTTAGGAATAGTAACCAAAGCATCAACTTCATTAAAAAGTTTTTGCCAAGCTTCTTCAGCAATATCTAGTCTTTTTTCTCCTTCAAAAATAAAAGGCTTAGTAACAACTCCAATCACTAAAGCCCCTGTTTGTTTTGCTAAATTAGCGACAATCGGCGCCGCGCCGGAGCCAGTTCCTCCGCCTAACCCACAGGTTAAAAAAATCATATCCGCGCCTTGGATTACTTGACTAATTTCTTCAATATTTTCTTCCGCCGCTTCTTTGCCTTTTATTGGATCCGTACCAGCGCCTAACCCTCGACAAGATTCTTTTCCAATTTGGATTTTAATATCGGCTTTTGTATGTTGTAGTCCTTGAAGATCTGTGTTAATGGCAGCAAGCTCAACACCTTCAACTCTTTTTTCTTTCATTCTACTAACTACATTACCTCCCGCTCCACCAACGCCTAATATCTTGACGCAAATACTTTTATTAAGAGAGATTGTTCTTTTTTTTCTTTCTTTTCTTAATTTTAATCTTTTTGATTTCAACTTTTTCTTTGATTTCTTTTCTGTCTTTTGAATATTTTTAAACTTTTTCCTTCCTTTATCCTTTTTTTTCTTCTTTATTTTCATATTTAAAAATTAATTAAATTGAAAAAATATTTTTAAAAAAACGAGTTATTTTTCTAAAGAATCCCTCTTCCAGGGATATAAAGCCTTCTCCTTGCCCTTGAGCTCTTAAAACTAATAACCCTAAAACGGGTACAAAACTAAGGTCGGGCGATTCTTGATACCAATCAATTTCTGGTTTTGCTATTCGAACCGGGAGTTTCAATCTTTCTTTTGCTAAATCAACAATAAAAGGCATTTTTGCTCCTCCGCCATAAATAACTACCCCGCCGGGTAATTTTTCAAAACGATCAATTTCCTTTAGCCTCTTAGCCACTAAGTCAAAAATTTCAGATAAACGAGCTTCTATTATTTCCGCTAAAAATTTTTTACTTACTTTATCACCGGCATTATCTTCTTCATAATAAATTCCCCAATTAATATCCTCATTTTTATTTTTTAATACCTTCTTTTTCAGAGCCAGGCCTTCATTTATTTTTATTTTTTCAGCTATATTAACGCTCGTTTTTAAGCCAACAGCAATATCATTGGTCACCGCATTACCTCCCACAGAAAACACTTTTAAATCTAAAATTTCATTATTTTCATAAACGCAAAGACCGGTAGTGCTTGCTCCTAAATCTAAAGCTATCGCTCCTAAATCTTTATCTTGCGTCGTCAGAGCGATTTCCGCTCCGGCATAGGGAAGGACGATTTTAGGAATAAATTTTATATTAATCATTTCTCCAAGACGATCAATAGAATGAATAAAGGGAGTAAAAGCATCTATTAAAAGACATTCGGTTTCAATTTTTAGCCCTTTCATTCCGATTGGATCTTTTACTTTTGCCACCCCATCAACAACATAACTTCTTAAAGCCGCTTGAATCAAGCTTCTATTAGAGGGCAAGGCGAAAGCTTCTGCCGCTTTATTAGCTCTCCGGACATCATCTTCGCCTATCTCTTGGTCAGGACGAGCAACAACAGCAACGCCTTTTGAGAGACGCGTTTCTAAATGAGAACCTCCAATTCCAATCGTGGCTTCTCTAAAAGCAACATTCTTAAGCATTGATTCAATTTCGGCAATTAAACTATCAAGTTCTTCGGCAGCTTCTTCTAAATTATTAGAAACTCCCTCTTTAATACCTCGTGATTTACGGCAAGCCGGCAGAATAATATTTAATCCCTGGGCATCAATTTGAGCAACTAAAGCCTTTATATTTGCCGAACCTAAATCTATAGCTAAAAAGGGAGTTTTCATATTATTTATTTTAGAGAATCTAAAATTTTATTTTCTAATTCCTCCATTTTCCGTGCCTCTTTTTTTCGGGAGTGATTATAACCGTAAAGATGAAGTAAACTGTGGATTATTAATTTTTTATAAAGAAAAACAATAGGTATTTTAAATTCTTGGGCTTGATTTTTTATTTTTTCGGGGCAAAGGAAAATGTCGCCTAAAATTTTTTCTTTTTTAAAGAATTCTATTGGCAAATTTTCTTTTAGCGAAAACGAAAGAACGGAAGCAATACTATTTTTGTGGCGCCAATATTTATTTAATTTCCGGCTTGTTTGGGAATCTATAAAAATTAACGATAAACAGATTTTGTTCCTTTCTTTAAGAATAACCAACGCTCTTTTTATCAAATCGCTAAAGAATTTATTTGTAGGAATTTTCTTTTTGCTTAAATTATATATTAAAATTACAATTTTTGAAACCATCCATTTTAAATAAGTCCTTTTTTCCTCTTTCTTTCCAGTTCCCGAAGCACTTTTTGTTTGTGAAGAGCTGATAATTTTTGATCTCTTTTATTTGGCTTTGGAAAATAATACTTTCTTTTTCGAGTCTCTAACAAAATACCGCTTTTTTTAATTACTTTAAAAGCGCGGCTTAAAAAAGAGTTTAAATTTTCACCTTTTCTTCTTTTAACTGTAATTGCCATAATATCTAAAATTAAATTATTTTTTTATATTTTTAATCTTTTTTTAACTTCGGAAATGATTTTATCTAAAGGGATTGATTCCTGAAGCCCGGAGTTCATATCTTTTAAAATTATCATTCCATCTAAAACTTCTTGTTGACCAAGAATTAAAACATATTTAACTCCTAAGCGATCAGCGTTTTTTAATTGCGACCTTAAATTTTCTTTTCCCAAATTTTCTCCAAGAAGAATATTTTCTTTACGAAACTGTTCTAAAATTTTAAAAGACATCTTTTTTGCCGCCTCTCCAATTTGAACCAAAAATAACTCTGGTTTTGTTGATTTAAATTTTTTACCACCCTGAATCATTTCCTGCATCAATCGTTCAACTCCAAAAGCTACACCAACGCCAGGTTTTTTTATGCCCCCAATAATTTCCGCCAATTTATCATATCTTCCGCCTCCGCCAAGTGAAATTTTACTCTTTTCATCATCTAAACAAAATTCAAAAACGGTCTTGGTATAATAATCTAAACCTCTAACTAAAGTTTTATCTAAAATATAGGGAATATTTAAATAATCAAGGTACTCAAGAAGAGACTTAAAATGATTGCCGCATTCAGAACATAGATAATCAAAAATAGAAGGCACTCCCTCCTTAAGAAGACAACATTTTTCATTCTTGCAATCCAAAACCCTTAAAGGATTTTCTTTTAATCGCCGACGACAATCGGAGCAAATTTGTCTATTAAATTTTCTGTAATATTTTTTAATTTCCCGGATATAAGTAGCCCGACATTTAGAACAACCAATACTATTAAACAATAAATAAATATTTTTTTTAGGGAAACCCAAGGATTCTAAAAAGATTTTTGAAAGAATAATAATTTCCACGTCTGACGCTATATCGTCTTCTCCGATTATTTCTGCTCCTAATTGATAAAATTGGCGATAACGTCCGGCTTGAGGTTTTTCATGACGAAAAAAGGAACCAAAATAATATAATTTTACCGGTTGTGGCAAATTGAACATTCCTTTTTCTATATAAGCCCTGACTATTGATGCTGTTCCTTCCGGACGTAAAGCCAAAAATTCTTTATTTTCTTTGGTCCTCAAAAAATACATTTCCTTTTCAACTATTTCTGTTTTTTTGCCAACCCCCTTTGTAAATAACTCTGCTTTTTCAAGAAGAGGTGTTTCTATTCTTTTAAAATTATAAAACTCAAAAATTTTTTTAGCCTGATGTAAAATCAAATCATAATACAACCACTCTTCGGCTAAAATATCTTTCATTCCCCGAAGAATTTGAAAAGATTTACGTCCTCTTTTTATTTTTTGCGTTGATTCTTTTTTAGATATCATAAACACCAATTTGCTTAAATGGCCAAAGGCGAAGCCACACCCGACCAATAATTAAATCTCTTTCCACCGGACCCCAATTCCGAGAATCATAAGAAGCCAATCGATTATCCCCTAACACAAAATATTGATTATCTGTTAAAGTTAATTCAAGATTTCCTGAAGTAATCAAACCACTGGGTAAAAAATCTTCTTCAAGAAGAAAAGAGCCTCTTAAAGGGTGAATTATTTCTACCTGACCATCATTAATACTAATCGTCTCCCCAGGCAAGGCAATAATTCTTTTTATATAATATTGATTTTGATGATTGGGAGCTTTAAAAACAATTACTTCATATCTTTGTGGGTCGCGAAAACGATAGGTTAATTCATCAACAATAAGGTAATCTTGAGTATAAAAATTTGGCTCCATACTGCTTCCGTGGACAATAAAAGGTTGAATTAAAAAATATCTTATAGGAGCTACTATAAGAACCGCAATAAAAATCATTTCTAAGTTTTCCCAAATAATTTTCCGCCACATACTGTCTTTAATGTCCAAAAAATAATACCATAATTGAACTCTGAAAGCAAATATGATAGATTACTTTAAAATGCCTCTCTTCTCTAAAAAAAATCTATTTATCATCATCGCAATCAGCTTATTTGCAGGCCTATTTTTTTTGCTCCTTAGGCAAATGCAACCAAAAGAATACTTTCTCTCTTATAATTCTTTTGAAAATTCTGGTATACAAAAATCAATAAAAACAAAAGATTCTTCTCTAAATATTCTTTTTTTGGGAATTGTGGGCGAGGGTTCCCGAGGACAATTTTTAACCGATACAATTTTTATGACTCACCTTGATTTTTCTAATAAAAAAATCGCCCTAATTTCTATTCCCCGTGATTTATGGGTTAAAGTTCCTAATCTTTCGCAAGGAATTAAAATTAATGAACTTTATGATTTAGAAAATCGAGGAAAAAAATTTCATCAGGCAACAAAATCAAATTTAATAAAACAAAAAGTTGAAGAAATAACAGGATTAAAAATCAATCATACTATCATTTTGGAGTTAAAAGGATTTGGTAAACTAATAGATGCTATCGGCGGTATAGATATTTGGTTAGAAACCGATATTTATGACCCTTTATTGATAAATCCTCATAATCCGTCTGAAATTTTTTATCTCGCCGCTGGCTGGCGTCACTTGGATGGAGATTTAGCTATTAAATTTGTCAGAACCCGCTATGCTCCCGAAGGAGATTTTTACCGAATTCAGCACCAACAACAAATAATTGCTGCCCTCAAAAACAAACTAACGGAATTGACAGATGTCTGGAATTTAATCACTTGGTTAAAAATTTGGCAATCTCTTAATAATCATTTCATCGCTGATTTAGATTTTAATGCTCTCTGGGATATTTTTAATCTTATTAAAGATATTACTACCGATGAAATAGAATATATTAGAATAACCAATCGCCCCCCTGATGAATTACTGCAAACCACAACTTTTACTGAGGAAACCTTACAACAGGATATTTATATTTTGATTCCTCGTGAAGGTTTTGAAAAATATCAAAAGATTCAAGAATACATAAAAGAAAAAATTTCCTCATAAAAAATGGCCAATATTAAAAAACAAAAAAATAGTAAAATTCTTCTTGTAGGATTAGGAAATCCCGATGCTTCCTATCAAAATACTCGTCATAATGCCGGCTATAATTTTCTCAATTATTTAGCCAATAAATACGGGAGCGAGGAATGGAAAAATAATAAAAAATGCTTGGCAAAAATAAATATACTTAAAATAAATGCCTGCCCAATTATCCTCGCTAAACCCTTGGTATTTATGAACCAATCAGGAAAAATCTTAAATTTACTGAAAAAGTTTTACCACCTGTCTTTTCAGCATATTTTTATTGCCCACGATGATGCGGATATTATTTTAGGCGATTTTAAAATTCATTATGGGCGCGGTTCGGCAGGACACAAAGGAATTCAATCTATTATTCAATCACTAAAATCAAAAAATTTTTATCGAATAAGAATCGGCATCCGTTCTTTTTCTCGGCGCCAAAAAGCTGGAAAATTAGTCTTGGCAAATTTCAGCTCTCAAGAAAAACAAATATTAAATCAAATTTTCCCAATTATAGAGGAACAATTGATAAAGATTTGCGCTCCAAAAAATAAACAGAAAAACGAAAAAGCAAAACCAAGAGAATGCTTAAAACCAAAACATTCAATGAGAGATAACTGAGGAGTACAAAAAATTCTAAATTAACAAGAAGAAAAACCAAAAAAGAAAGCAAAAAATTGAAACAATGAATATTTGAAAACACTAAATATAAGTAAGAAAAAGCCATTAATCCCAACAGATATATCAAAAAACTTATACTAAAGGAATAATTTAAGAAAAAATATAGACCGCAAGAAATAATTACCCAAGTCAAAAAAAGATAATAAAAAAGAACTTCGCGCCAATATTTTTCCATTTTTGAAGAAGCCGGGGAAGTCAAATATTTACCTCCATTACTTTCTGAATTTTGACTTTTCATTGGGGCTCTTTGATAAGCAAAACATTTTTTCCAAAAAAACAATAAAAATAAGAAAATAAAAATTATAGTCCAAATAGGTTTTAAAAAAGAATTAATGGTATTGGCTTCTAAAAACGCAAAAAAAAGAAAGGAGAAATTAACCCAAGAAATACCCAAAATAATTTTCCAAGAAATAATTATTGCCAAGCAAATTAAAATTGCATAAAAGAAATTAAAAGAAAAAATAACGCTTCCGAAAAGAGCAATAATATAAAACATAAAAAAAATTAATACCTTAAACTCCAAAGAGAGGAGAAGTTTTGCTATTTTTGACATAAATTTAGGCAATTCCTATCCAAACGAACTAAAATCTTTTTTTCCTCTTTTATCTCTCCAATTATAATAGCATCAGCTAAACGATCAAGGATTTCTTTCTCAATTAATCTTTTTAAAGGACGAGCTCCATATTCAGCGCTAAATCCTTTTTGAGCTAAATATTTTTTAGCTTCTTGGGTTAATTCAATATAAATTTTTCTGTCTCTCAATCTATTGTTTATCTTAGCTACTTGAAGGTCAATAATTTTGTCTATATCGCGATTACCGAGAGAATTAAAAATAATAATCTCATCAATTCGGTTTAGAAATTCCGGGCGAAATCTTTCGGTTAAGGCTTCATAAATTTTAGATTTCAATTCTTCTTTTTGTTCCTCTATTTGACTCTTTTTATTAACAGAAAATCCCAAAGAAGCTATTTGATGAATATATTCTCCTCCTAAATTTGATGTCATTATAATAATCGTATTTTTAAAATTCACTACCCTGCCTTTTCCATCGGTCAAACGACCGTTATCTAAAATTTGAAGAAGAATATTAAATACTTCTGGATGCGCTTTTTCTATTTCATCAAATAAAATTAAGCTATAAGGACGGTGTTTAATAGCTTCGGTTAATTGGCCCCCGGCTTCATAGCCGACATAGCCCGGCGGAGAGCCGATTAAACGAGCCACACTATGCCTTTCCATAAATTCCGACATATCAATACGAATCATTGCTTTCTCATTAGAAAACATAAATTCTGCCAAAGCTCGAGCTAATTCTGTTTTTCCTACTCCTGTTGGACCTAAAAACATAAAAGACCCCACCGGCTTTTCTTCTTCTGAAATACCGACTCTGGCTCTTTTAATCGCCCGACTAACTGCCTGGATTGCTTCTCCTTGGCCAACAACTCTCTTTGCCAATTCTTTTTCTATTCGCACTAATTTCCTGCTTTCCTCCTCCAACATTCTTGTGACCGGAATCCCTGTCCAGCTGGAAACTACTTTTGCAATATCTTCAGCCATAACCTCTTCTTTTAAAAATCTTTCTTTATCTGGAATTTTTTCTAAACTTTTTTCTCTTACTTTAAGATTTTTCTCCAACTGAGGAATTTTTCCATAAATTATCTCTGCCACTTTATCTAACTGCGCTGCTTTTTCGTACTCTTGTGATTCTTTTAACAATTTTTCTCTCTCTTTCTTAATTTTTCCAACCTCAGTAAATATTTCTTTCTCCTTTTGCCATTTATTATTAAGCCCTTTTAATTTCTTTTTTAATTGCTTTAATTCATTATTAATTTTTGTATTTTGCGCGTCTTTTTTATTTCTTAAATTATCTCTTTTAATTGCCTGCTGTTTTAATTCAAGAGATTTTATTTTGGCTTTTAAATCATTGATTACTGAAGGGACGCTGCCAATTTCTAAACTTAATACCGAAGCAGCCTCGTCTATTAAGTCTATTGCTTTGTCCGGTAAAAAGCGTGAGGTAATATAGCGACCAGACAATTGAACTGCTGCTTCTATTGCTTCTTCAGAAATTTTTAAGCCGTGATGAACCTCATATTTTGATTTTAATCCTCTTAAAATTTCCATTGCTTCTTCAGAAGAAGGTTCTTCTACAAAAACCGGCTGAAAACGGCGCTCTAAAGCCGGATCTTTTTCAATATATTCCCTAAAGTCTTTAAAAGTAGCCGCGCCAATAGCTCGTAATTCTCCGCGGGCTAACGCTGGTTTTAAAAGGTTTGAAGCATCAATCGCTCCTTCAGCCGCTCCAGCGCCGACAAGAGTGTGTACTTCATCAATAAAAATAATAATATCCCCGGCTTTCTTTATCTCCTTTAATAAATTCTTTAATCTTTCTTCAAATTCCCCCCGGAATCTGGTTCCGGCTATTAAGGCGCCCAGATCTAAAGAAATTATTTTTTTGTTAATTAAACTTTCCGGCACTTCAGCGGCAGCAATACGTTGAGCCAATCCTTCAACAATAGCCGTTTTTCCCACCCCTGCTTCTCCGATTAAAATTGGATTATTTTTGGTTCTTCGAGACAATATCTGCATTACTCGCCGCAATTCTCCCTCTCTTCCAATAACGGGGTCTAATTTATCCTCGGCCGCTAATTTAGTAAGGTCTTGCGTATATTTTTCTATTGCCGTTCCTATTTCCTGAAATTCATCTACAATTTTTTCTCCCTTTGAGTATTGATAAAGAGCCTCTAAAAAACCCTCTTTTTTCAGATTATATTTGTTTAATAAATCTTGCGCTGAATTTTTAGTAGCTATAATCCCATAAAATAAATATTCCGGGGAAATATATTCGTTTTTATCTTCTATTGTTTTTTTCGCCGCAACTTCTATAATTTGCATCATCTCTTGAGAAAGATACATTTGTCCAAAACCGCCGCCAATACTAAAAATTCTTGGCAATTTAATAATTTCTTCAAGGGTATCTTTTAAAAGATTTTCCACATCAACGCTCATATTTTTTTCCAAAATATCTCTCATTCCGGAATCAGTCTCATCCAATAAAACATATAAAAGATGAAGAGCGCGCATCTCTCCCTGATTTCTTTCAAGAGCCATTTGTTGAGCTCTTTCTATTGCTGCTTGAGCTTTTGAAGTAAATCTTCCTAAAGGCATGATTAAAAATAAAAAATTAAAAATTAAAAATTGTTAGTCAATTGGATATTTATCTAAAGTTATTTTCACATCAAAACTTTTATCTTCACGAAGAATCTTTAAATTAACAGTGTCTCCAACATTATATTGTCGAATCATTGTAGCTAATTGATGTCTTTGATCTATCTTTTGACCATCAAACTCTAAAATAATATCCTCTTTTTGGAGATTAGCTCTCTCAGCAGGAGAATCTTTTTCCACTGCCGGCTCGTTATTACTGCCTTTTACTAACAAGGCTCCATAATCCACAGACAAATTTTTCTCCTCTTTAATAGTCGGGTTTATTAAAATATATCTTACCCCCAAATAAGGAATTTCAATCTTTCCTGTCTCTATTGCTTGCTGAATAGATTTTTTAATTTTATTAATAGGAATCGCAAAACCAATGTTCTGAGCACCAGATACCATTGCACTATTTACCCCAATTACTTCGCCATTGAGGTTTAATAGAGGACCTCCGGAATTTCCGCGATTTATAGCCGCATCGGTTTGAATAACATCGTTTAAAATAACTTGATTACCTGAATTATCCACAACCTGAATAGAACGAGCTAAACCAGAGATTACTCCTTGGGAAACAGTATTTTGAAATTCCCCTAAAGCATTACCAATAGCAATAACTGTCTGGCCCAAAACAATATCGTCAGAATTTCCTAAAGCTAAAGGATAAAGTTCTGTCTTATCTATCTTTAAAACAGCGAAGTCTTCTATCAAATCGCGGACAATGACTTCAGCAGGATATTTTTTCCCGTTATTCATTAGAACTGTATAATGGGCTTCTGCATCTTCTACTACGTGACGATTGGTAATTATATAACCCCTGGAGTCAACAATAAATCCGGTTCCAGCGCTCACCTCCTGAGGTTCAGTTCCCTTCTGCCGGTACTGAGGAATTCTAAATTGAAAGCCAAAGGGATCATCATCAGGAAAAAATTCTTCAAACGGGTTAATATAATACTTTTCCAAAACCGGTAAATCTTTAGTAGCGATAACGCTTACTACCGAATCCTCGCTTTTCCTTATTACCTGAATTATCCTATCCTCATAAGCATCCTTTTCTAAAGAAAATTGTTCTTTGGAAGAAATCTCTTGAAAAGACTCTTTAACTAAATACAAAGAAGAAAAAACACCACCGAGAAAACCAAATACAAAAGCGCCGGCTAAGGATACGATAAGAAAAATCGTCAAAAGCTTACGTATTTGTTTTTCCATATAGAATAAAGTATACAACGGTTTGGGTTATTTTCCAAAGCGACGACGGCGTTAATCATACAAAGGTTCGGAATGTTGTTGAAAAAACCATAGCGTTTTAGCGTCGTTTGAAACAATCTCTTCTCGCCTTACTCCCTAAACCCTGTGCCAGCAGGGATTAACCTTCCAATAATTACATTTTCTTTCAATCCTTTTAAGTAATCTTTTTGACCTTCAATTGCTGCTCGAATCAAAACACGGGAAGTTTCTTGGAAAGAAGCAGCTGATAAAAAGCTTTCTGAGTTGAGGGCAACATGCTTAATACCCATCAATATCTCTTCCGCCTTCGGCGGTTTCTTGCGGGCATCTTTTAATTTTTTAACAATTTCTTTAAAAAACCTTTTGGAAACTATTTCCCCGAGAATAAAGTCACTTTTTCCTTTGTCCGTTATTTTAAGTTGAGAAAACATTTGCTTGATCATTATTTCAAAATGTTTCTCATTAATATCTTCCCCGGCAACGTTATAAACTTTTTTTACTTCTTTTAAAATATATTGCTGGCAAGCTTCTCTCCCCAGTATTTTCAAAAACTTCTTTAAATCAATATTTCCTTCACAAAGTTGATCGCCTTTTTTAATCTTATCTCCTTTTTTAACCCATAAAGTGACCTTTTCAGGAATCGTATGTTCAACAGAGCGAGATTTTCCTTCTTTGGGCTTGATAACAATCCGCTTTTGATGATTTATTTTTTTAATATCTATTATCGTACCCTCGACTTCGCTAATGGGAGCTTCTCCTTTTGGAATTCTTGCTTCAAAAATTTCTTCCACTCTTGGCAAACCCTGAGTAATGTCAATAGCTTGAGCAACGCCCCCAGTATGAAAAGTTCTCAATGTTAATTGCGTGCCTGGTTCACCGATTGATTGAGCGGCAATAATACCAACTGCCTCTCCTAAATCAATTGGTTTTCTCCAGGCTAAATCAATACCGTAACATTTTTGACAAACTCCATCTAAGCATTCACAAGTTAGAGGAGAACGAACAATTATATTTTCTATTGAGGAATTCAATATTTTTTCTATATTCAACTCATTAATCAATTCCCCGGCTTTAAGAATTATTGTTCCGTTTTTATTAACAAGATTTTGAGCAAGAAATCTCCCAAAAATTCTCTTTTCAAAACAAGTGCCTTCGGCCTCGCATTCTTTTTTACTAATCAAAAGACCTTTTTTACTTCGGCAGTCTTCTTCTTTAACAATTACGTCTTGGGCTACATCTATCAATCTTCGCGTCAAATAACCAGCAAAAGAAGTCTTTAATGCCGTATCCGCCAATCCTTTTCTTCCGCCATGGGAAGCAGCAAAATATTCCAAAACATTAAATCCTTCCTGATGAGAAGATAAAATAGGCATTTCTATTAAACGGCCCAAAGGATCAACAACCAAACCTTTCATTCCCATAATCTGGGCTACTATTCCCCAATTACCCTTGGCACCGGAATTAAAGAAAATATAAATTGTGTCATCTTTTTTCAAAGTTTCGGGAATAAGCGTTGATATCTGATTAACTGCATGCCGCCATTGAGTTTCTACTAAAGCTTTTCTTTCTTGTGAAGTTAAAAAACCTTCTTTATATTGATTTATTATATCTTCTACTTTTTTAGAAGTTTCAGCCAAAATTGACTGTTTTTCATCTGGAATTTTTAAATCAGTTAATCCCCATGAAATACCTGATAAAGTTGCATAATAAAAACCTAAATCTTTTATGGCATCCAGTATCTCAGCGCTCTTTTCAAAATCTTTATAATAAAAAAGTATTTCTCTGGTAATTTGTTTTATTTCTTTAGCTGTTAATTGTATATTATAAAAAGAGAAATTCTTTGGCAAGGTTTCATTAAAAATAATTCTCCCAACCGTCGTGGTCATCAACTGATTATTTTCTTTTAAAATTCTTACTTTAATTGCCTCGTGAAGATCTATTTTTTTATACTCATAAGCTAACAAAGCTTCATTTTCATTTGAAAACATCTTTAATTGTTTGTCTTTTTCCCCCTCAATTTTTTCAAGAGTGTCCATTGTTAACCAATAAATACCTAAAATCATTTCATGTCGCGGCAACATTGCCGGCTCGCCATTGGCTGGTTTTATTAATCCTAAATCTGCCTTCATTCTGGTTTCGCTTTCTCTTTGAGCTTCTTCTGACAGAGGGACATGAACTGCCATTTGGTCTCCATCAAAATCCGCATTAAAAGGAGGTGTTACTAAAGCAGGAATTTGAATGGCTAATCCTTCAATTAATTTTGGTTTAAAAGCCTGAATGCTTAAACGATGAAGCGTTGGCGCCCTATTTAATAAGACATATTTGCCTTGAACTATTTTTTCTAATATTTCCCATACAATATCCGGTTCTTCTTCTATTAAACGATTGGCTGCTCGAGGATTAAAAACAATCTCTCGCCTGATTAATTCACTAGCAACAAAAGGCTTGAATAATTCTAAGGCCATTTTCTTAGGCAAGCCGCATTCATGAACTTTTAATTCAGGACCAATGACAATAACCGAGCGGCCCGAATAATCCACTCTCTTGCCCAAAAGATTTTGGCGAAAACGACCTTGCTTCCCTTGTAAAATATCGGCCAAAGATCGTAGAGGCCGGTGTTGAGCTGAATGCATTGGAGTAGTGCCGGAAGTCTTTCTTATGGAATTATCAATTAAAGCATCCACCGCTTCTTGAAGCATTCTTTTCTCATTCTTAATAATTACTTCCGGAGCCTTAAGCTCTAATAATTTCTTTAAACGATTATTGCGATTAATAACTCGGCGATATAAATCATTTAAATCAGAAGTGGCAAATTTACCTCCTTCTAATTGAACCATCGGTCTTAAATCCGGGGGTAATACCGGGAGGACGGTTAAAAACATCCACTCCGGCCGTGTTTGTGATTTGAGAAAACCTTTGGCTAATTTCAAACGAGCTAAAATTTTTTTATCAACATTTTTTGATCTTTTTTTCTCTACCTGATCCTCTAATTCCTTGACTAACTTTTTAAAATCTATTTGTTCTAAAAATCTTCTTACCGGCTCACTTCCTGTTTCTGCCGTAAAAGCTTCACCATATTTTTTTGATAAATTTATATAATCAATTTCAGAAAAAATTGTTTTTAATTTTATAGACTCTAATTCTGTTTTTGCCTGATCTCGAGATTCATTTAATTCTTTTCTGTGTTTTGCGGGCCAAGTTTTTAATTTTGCCTGATATTCTGATTCTATCTCTGTTAAAGCTCTCTTCTTGGCCTCTTCATCAACCGAAGTAACAATATAGCTATTATAGTAAATAACTTTTTCCAATGGCAGCATTGAAATATTCAGAATTAATCCAATCCTAGATGGAACGCTCCGTAAAAACCAAATATGAGCCACCGGAGTCGCTAATTTAATATGCCCCATTTTTTCTCGCCTGACAAAAGAACGGGTTACTTCTACCCCACAACGATCACAAACAATTCCCTTATAATGAGCGCCTCGGTATTTACCGCAAGCGCATTCATAATCTTTTACCGGTCCAAAAATTTGTTCTGAAAATAATCCCTCTTTTTCTGGTTTTTGGGTGCGATAATTAATCGTTTCTGCCTTAGTGACTTCCCCATAAGTTTTTGTTATTTCATTATATGACCAAGATAAAATCTCTTCCGGGGAAGCAATTTTTAAACCGAGAGCCTCAAAATCACTTATTTTTGTTTCTCTGTCTTTTTGCATAAATTTAGAAATTTATAATTCTTCTTTTTTTTCTTCTTCAGTCTTTACTCCAATAAGATTAGTGGATAAACCTAAAGCCTGCAATTCTTTTAAAATCACATCAAAAGCTGCCGGAATATTCGAGCTTTTTATTTTTTCTCCTTTAATAATTGCTTCATAAGCTGCCCCTCTTCCTAAAACATCGTCGGATTTAATTGTTAACATTTCTTGTAAAGTATATGCCGAACCATAACCTTCTAATGCCCAAACCTCCATTTCTCCAAATCTTTGACCGCCATGATGAGCTCTTCCTCCTAAAGGTTGCTGGGTAATCAAAGAATAAGAACCAATAGCGCGCATATGTACTTTATCTTGCACCATATGCTCTAATTTCATAATATACATCATCCCCACCGCCACTTGTTTGTCAAAAGGTTCGCCGGTTTTTCCATTATATAAAACAACCTTACCATCTTTTGATAATCCTGCCTTTGCCAATTCATTTTTTATATCTCCTTCTGTCGCTCCCTCTAAAGCAGGGCTAATTGCTTGATAACCCAATTTGTGCGCTGCTAATCCTAAATGATTTTCAAACACTTGCCCAATATTCATTCGGCTGCCAATTCCCAAAGGATTTAAAATAACATCAACTGGGGTGCCATCTTCTAAATAGGGCATATCTTCTTCCGGAACAATAATTGAAATCACCCCTTTATTTCCATGACGTCCGGCTAATTTATCTCCGGCCATTATATTTCTTAATTCGGCAACTTCAACACTGATTCTTTTAATAACTCCAACGGCTAATTTATCCCCATCTTTACGAGAAAGAATTTTAGTTCTAATAACTCGCCCTTGGCGTGATGGTTCTAAGGTTAGAGAAGTGTCTTTTATATCTTTCATTTGTTCTCCGAAAATTGCTTGCAACAATCTTTCTTCGGAAGTTAATTCTGCCTTGCCTTTTGGAGATATCTTTCCCACTAAAATATCACCGCCTTTTACTTCGGCTCCAATCCTAATAATACCCTCTTCATCCAAATTCTTTAATTTTTCTTCAGAAACATTAGGGATATCCCGAGTTGTCATTTCAGGACCTAATTTAGTTTCCACAACATCGCAAGTAAACTCTTCTAAGTAAACTGATGTGAAATAATCGCTCTTTAAAACTCTTTCCGAAATAACAATTGCATCTTCATAATTGGCGCCAAAAAAAGGCATAAAAGCTACCAATAAATTCTGACCCAGAGCTAACATTCCCTGATCTGTCGCTGCTCCATCTGCTAAAATATCTCCTTTCTTTACTTTATCTCCTTTTCTGACAATCGGCTTATGCATCAACCAACTGTTTTTATTACTGCGGCCAAAATTAATAAGTTCATAAACTTTTTTATTATCCTTTCCATCATCGGCTATTTTAATTGTGATATGATTAGCATCGACTTCCTCAATAATCCCGCCCACTTCGCTGATTAAACATTGTCCTGATTCAAGGGCAACTTTTGATTCAATTCCAGTAGCGACTAAGGGAGCTTTAGCTCTGACACAAGGTACTGCCTGCCTTTGCATATTAGCACCCATTAAAGCCCTGTTGGATTCATCATGCTCAAGAAAAGGAATTAAGCTTACGGCTACTGAAGTAATTTGCTGACAGGAAACATCCATCAAATCAACTTCCTTGCTTTTGATTAAAGTGGGCTCACCTCTAACTCTGGCGCCAATCCATTCTTCTTTTATCCTTCCTTGGGCATCAATTTCAATAGCTCCATGAGCAATTTTATACTTTAATTCTTCAAAAGCGTTCAACCAAATAATTTCTCCGCTAATCTGACCATTTTTTACTTTAATGTATGGTGTTTCAATAAAACCAAACTCATTCAAGCGGGCATAAAGAGATAAAGACAGAACTAATCCTATATTTTGTCCTTCCGGGGTTTGAATTGGACATAAACGTCCGTAATGGCTCAAATGGATATCTCTAACTTCTAAACCTGCTCTTTCTCTCACCAAACCCCCGGGGCCCATACAAGTAACCCTTCTTTTATGTTCCAGCTCTGAAAGCATATTCATTTGCTCCATAAACTGACAGAGCTGGGAAACATTGAAAAATTCCCGAATCACATTAACTAATTGATGAGGATTAATTAATTGAGCCGGTATTAAAGTCTCCGGATCTAAAACAGCCATTCGGTCTTGAATAGTTCTTCTCATTCTCATTAAGCCAACCCTTACTCTTTCTGTTAAAATTTCCCCCACGGCCTTTACCCTTCTATTTCCTAAATGGTCAATATCATCCTCTAAAGCTTCTTCATCATTATTGAGCCTAATAATCTCTTTAATGATTGGCACTAAATCTTCCTGAGTTAAACTCCTTTGGTCAAAAGAAAGATTGAGTTCAAGCCGCTGATTCATTTTATATCTGCCAACTTTTGCTAAATCATATCTATCCAATCGGGAAAACATATTATTAATTAAATTATAAGCATTATCAAAAGTAGCTAATTCCCCGGGTCGTTGATGGCGATAAATTTCAATATAACCTTCTTCTTTATTAGAAGTTATATCCCTTTTTAAAGTATTCTCTATATATTTTACATCTGATTTTTCCTCCTCTTTTTTGAATGCTTCTTTTATTTCTTTATCAGTTTCTAAACCAAAAATTCTTAAAAGCGTGGTCACCGGAATTTTTCTTTTGCGATCTATTTTTACACTGATAACACCATCATTATCGGTTTCAAATTCTAACCAAGCTCCGTGATTAGGGATTACTTTAGCGTTAAAAAGTTTTCTCCCTTTGATATTTACCGAAGTAAAATACACTCCGGGCGAGCGATTTATTTGAGAAATAACTACTTTCTCCACGCCATTAATAATGAAAGTTCCCCGCGGGGTCATCATTGGAATTTCCCCAAAATAAACTTCCTGTTCTTTATCCAAACTTGATTTTTTTTGAGATAATTTCAGTTTCACTCTCAAAGTTGAGTCATAATTCAGTCCTTTTTCTCTTGCCTGATTTTCTGATATTTTGGGGTTTTCAAAATAATAATTTAAAAAAGCCAATTCCAAATCTTTCCCAGAATAATCTTTTATTGGGAATAATTCTTTAAAAACTTCTTTAATCCCTTCCTCTAAAAACCATCTAAAAGAATCTGTCTGGAATTGAGTTAATCGCGGTGGCTCTAAAATTCTCCGGGAATAACGGGAAAAATTTTTTATTATTGGTTGTTTAAGCATCAAATAAGCTTAAAAAGATATAAAAACAAAAAACTTCCTAAAAATTTAGGTTGCAAATTTTAACGCGTAAAAAATAGACTGAGCAATCCTTTTGGAAATAATACTTTTTTCTTTATAAAAACCTAATCGCCAATTTTTGATATTTGCTTGTTTTATTTTATGCTTTTTAAAAAATTTGTCAAGAGCAAAAAGCAAATCTTCCCCTTTTTCTGCCTTTATTTCATATTTTTGCCTTTTTTCTTCAAAAGAAAGTATAATCATAATAGATCTATTTAACAATTTAACAATAGAGCAATTTAACAATGGCTTGATTTAATCTTTAATCTTCTTAAGGTGTTTTTGTTGCCATTCCTTTATTTTCTTATGATCTCCAGAAAGCAAGATCTTGGGAACTCGCCAAGCAACTTTTTCTTTTTTATTAGGATAAAATATTGCCGGCCTGGTATACTGAGGATACTCGCCAAATAATTTGGAATTTGCCTGCCCGCCGAAGCCTCGGCGCAGGCGGGGGATTTGGGATTTGAAATTAAGAATAAATGATTCCTCTAATAAGGCTTCTTTTTTAATAACTCCGGGAAGTAAACGAGTCATGCAATCAATTAAAACCATTGCCGGCAATTCTCCTCCGCTAAGAACATAATCCCCTATAGAAATTTCTTCATCAGCTATATATCTTGCCACTCTTTCGTCAACTCCCTCGTAACGGGGGCAAATAAGAATAAGTCTTTGATACTGAGTTAGTTGTTTAGCTTTCTGTTGATCCAATTTTCTTCCTTTAGCGGAAAAAAGAATAATGCGGCACTTTTTTTCTATTTTTTTTTGTTTCTTTTTTAGAGTTTTAATTGCTTGAAATATGGGCTCAACTTTAAAAATCATCCCCGTCCCTCCTCCAAAAGGAACGTCATCAACGTTTTTACGAGAGTCAATTGCCCAATCTCGAAGATTATGAATATAAATCTCTATAATCTTTTGTTTTTGAGCTCTTCTAATAATAGAAGTATTAAAATAATCTTTAAAAACCTCCGGAAAAATAGTCAGAATATCAAAACGCATAATTTAATAATAAAAAACTGCGGCATTATCTATAATACCGCAGTTTTGAGAGTTTTTCAACCGAAGGGTTTACCCGCCAAAATTTTCCGCAGGAAAACTTAGGAGGGCTTACCCGCCAAAATTTTCCGCAGGAAAACTTAGGAGGGTTCACCCGCCACAAATTTCTCTGAAATTTAGGCGGGCATGTCAAAGTTTAGGCGGGTTTAGATCTTCAAATCATCAGCAATATCATCAACCATTTTCTCTGCCTCACGGTTTACTTTTGAAGAACCAGCAGGTTCTTCAATCTTGAGATTTACTCGAGCCTTATTTTTAGCACCAGCTACTTTAAGAATAGTTCTTAAGGCTTTAGCCATTGATCCCTGGCGGCCTATAATTTGAGCCATATCAATAGGATCAACTTTCAAAGAAAGCAAAACTCCCATTTCATCGACTTTTCGGTCAATCTGAACTGCTTCTGGCTTGGTAACTATATTTTTAACTATAAACTCGAGTAATTTTTGATCAACAGGTAATTCTGCCATATTTCCTGAATTAATAATTTTCTTAATTCTTAACCTAGTAACAAAGTAGCCGTCGACCCTTCCTTTCATCAGCTACCTCACCTTATAATAATAAATTAGCAAAATTTAAAAGTCAACCCCTTCTATTCTGCCAAAGCCTTGGCCTCTTCTAATTTCAAAGAAAATAGCTGGGAGCTATCATTTGACGATAAAGTTACCCCATAAATTACTTGGACAGCGCCCATGGTTATTCGATTATGGGTAATAATTATAAATTGAGTTTTTTGATTTAAAGCTTTTAAAATTTCGGAAAAACGTTGACTATTATCTTCATCCAAGGCCGCATCAATTTCATCAACCACTAATAATGGGGCTTTTGATTGCTTGACTAAAGCAAACAGTAAACAAATAGCGACTAATGTTTTCTCGCCACCAGAAAGCATCTCTAAACTTTTTAATTGTGTTTTGGGAATATTAATCTTAATATCAACACCCCAAATTAGATTTTCATTATTCGTTTTTTCTTTTCTCTGAATCAATTTTGCCGATCCTCCGTTAAATATAAGCCGAAAATAATGATTGAATTGTTCGTTAATTTCTTTGATGGCTTCATTAAACTTCTCTTCAATTTGTTCTTCTAATTCCTTGATTAAAATTTTTGAATCTTCCATTCCTTTATTCAAATCATTGATTTGTTGGGTTAAAAAATCATAACGATTAGAAACTTCTTTATATTCAATAATAATATTTTGATCTTCGGCGCCAATTTCAATAAGCCCTTGTTTTTCTTTCCATATCTTTTTCTCCAAAGCAGCAAATTCTTCAACTGAAATTATTTCCTTTTCCTTGTTATTCTCGTAGCTCTCTTTGATATCTCTAAATTCAAAACCCGATTCCTTAAGTCGTCTTTTAAAATCCTCTAAATGTAATTCAAATTTTTCATTCAAAATTTCTTCTCTTTGTAATTCTCGGTATAATCTTTCTTTTTCCGCCCTTTTTAATTCTATTTCCTGAAATTTTTTCTTGAAATCTAAATTCTTCTCATTCTGCCGCTCTTGCAATTTATTCAATAGCTCATTCTTTTTATTTATCTCTCTTTCAATTTTTTCTAAACCAAATTGAATTTCTTGTATTTTTTTATCTTCTTTTTGCTGAATATCGTCTTGAGGATTAAAAAAAGAATTTAAATCTTTAATAAGATTACTAATTTTCTCCTTTATTTTTTCTAAATCGGCCAAAGAGAGTAATGATTTTAATTCTTCTTTTAGAGAAAAAATTCTTTTCTCAAAATCCTGACGGCTAATATGTATTTCACTGGCTGTTTCTTGTCTTCCTAAATCTCGTAATAAAAACGATCTTTGGTTTTGTGAGTCAATGATTTCTTTTGTTAAATTCTTTATCTCGGTTTCTAAATCTTTATCATTTCGTTCATTCATTAAACCTATTTCTTTGCTTTTTTCTTCAATATTCTTTTCTAAATCTTTTATTCTATTTCTTATTTTATCAAAATCTAAAGGAGAAACATTTTTTTCTTTTAAAAGACGACTGTAAATATTAATAAAATATTTTTTTTCAAGTAGAGAAAGTCCCTCCTTTATTTTTTCTATTTTTTCCCATCGATTTACCTGCCTTTTCAATGATCTCAAGTGAGGAAGAATTTCTTGTCGCAAAGCTTGGATTTTATCAAGATTAATCAAGGTATTCTCTAATTTTCTTTTTGCTTCTTCTTTTTTAATCTCTAAATTCTTGAGGCCTAAATTTTCTTCCAACATTATTCTCCTCTCCTGAGCAGAAACTCTCAAAATATTTTCTATGGACCCCTGATTGATAATAGAAAAGCCTTTTAAACCTAATTTTGCCGCAGCCGAAATTTCAATAATGTCTTTTAAACGGCAGGGTTGGTGATTGATAAAATAGTTATTATCTACTTCTCTATCAATTCTTCTAATAAGACTTATTTCTGAAAATTCTAAAGGGAAAAGGCCTTGCTTATTATCAAAAACTAACTCTACCTCTGCAAATCCGGCACTGGTATTTTTTTTATTACTGGAAAAAATTAAATCACTCCCCCTGTCTATCCTTAAATTTTTAAAACTTTGCTCTCCTAAAGCCCAGCGGATAGCATCAACAATATTAGATTTACCGGATCCATTAGGACCAACTATCGCTGTAAAAAAAACCGGAAAGTCTAAAATAGTTTTTCCAGCAAAAGATTTAAAATTTTTTAAAATAATCTGTTTTAAAAACATAGAATTAACGAATAACTAATTCATTACAAAGATACCATTTCTTTATTATTTCCATCCTTGCTTTAAAAGGGCCTCTTGTGCTGCTCGAATCTCGGCTTCTTGTTTGGAATATCCTTCACCCTCGGCCACTAACTTACCTTTTAAATAGACGCCTACTTTAAATTGTTTTAAATGATCAGGCCCCCAAGATTTTAATGATTTATATGTTGGCGTAATGCCTAAAATTTCTTGACTCTTCTCCTGAAAGATACTTTTGGGATCTCTAAAACTTCCTGTTTTTAAGATTTTATCAGTTCTTGCTAAAAGATATTTTTCAATAAATTTTTCTGCTTCTTTATATCCTTGGTCTAAATAAATAGCCCCAACGATTGCTTCAACTGCATTGGCTAAAAAATAAGGATGATGCTTTTTTAATTCTTTCTTTTCTCCTTTGGAAACCAAAAGATAATCTTGAATGCCTATTTCATTTACTGCTTCTAACAAAGAATGACTATTTATAAGGGCAGCTCTTAAACTAGTCAATTCTCCTTCCTGAAATTGAGGGTATCTTTTGTATAAATATTCCGCTGTTACCAAGCCAATCACGGCATCACCCAAAAATTCCAACCTTTCATTATGGCCTATCTTAGACCACTCCTGATGCTCGTTTAAAAAAGAGCGATGAGTTAACGCTCGTTTTAATAAATCTATATTTCTAAATTGAACTTCTATTATTTTCTCAATTTTATGAAAATCTAAATCTCTGGTCATAAATTTTTCTTATCTTGTTTTTTACTCAAAACTTCTTCCATTTCGCGAAAAATAGTTCCCAAAACTCCATTAACAAATCGGCGAGAAGAATCGCCGCCAAAAGTCTTTGCTAATTCCACCGCCTCGTTAATTGCAACTTTTGGAGGAACTTCTTTTAAATCGCTGAACAATAATTCAAAAATCCCAATACGTAATATGTTTCTATCAATAATATTAATCTGATTTAAAGGCCATTCAGGGGCTCCTGAAATAATCAATTTATTTAATTCATCCCAGTGTTCTAAAATTCCTTTCAAAAGTTTTTGCGGATATAGTTTATCCGATAATCCTCCGCCTAATAATTCTAAATTCCTCTGAAAAACTTTTTTAACATCTTTCTTTTCCCTTTTCCAAAAATCCCATTCATAAAGAGTTTGTAAAACAATGGAGCGAGAAAGATGACGAGAACCCATAAAGATAAATTGTTAAACAGTTAAATTGCTAAATACTATTTTTCCTCTTCTATTTCTTTTTGCTTCTTTTTTCTTTCTTTTTTGGTTAATCCTTTAAAAACATCAATCACTTCTTTTCCCTTATAATAACCGCAAAAGGGACAAACTTGATGCGGAAGAATCAATTCACCGCAATGAGAACATTTTATCAAATTCAATGATTTAAGAGCCGCGTGAGAACGGCGTTTATTAACACGAGAACGACTATGATGGCGTGAAGGAACTCCCATAATAAATATTGTCTCTAATTTAAAACTTAACTTTAAAAGATTATCACAAAAAAATCATTAGGGCAAGAAAATTGCTAATCATTGGCTATTTTTAGATAGATATTTAATTCTTTACCGTCAAGAATTAAATTTCCTTGAATATCAAATTTTTCTGCCTTGTTCCAAATTATCTGCTTAATTCTCAACTCTTTTTTCATTTGGCTCTCATCCTTTTGTAATATCTTTATTAATGAACTATCCCCCTGAAAACAAATTATTATCTCGTCATTAGCATATAAATTATTTTTTTTGCGAATAATTTGAATTTGCCTAGAGCATTCCCGAAGAATACCCTCTTCTTTAAGTTCTGGGGTAATCTTTGAATCAATCTCTATCTCTTGTTTTAATCTATCATCAAAAACAATTTGTTTAACATTAACCTCGTCTTTAATTAATTTCAATAACCCCTCTTTGCTCTTTAATTCATTATTTCTAATTCTTAATTCACTTAGTGGCTGCCTCACTTTTATTTTGTTCTTAACCCTTTCTGCTAAAGCCAAAGATACGACCTCGCGCACCTTTTCCATTTCTTGCTCTGTCCGTTTGTTTATTAATTTTTCTTCGGGTTCTGGGTAATCGCAAAGATGAACTGATATCGCGTCATTTTCGTTTCTTAAATTTTGATATAATTGTTCGCTTATAAAAGGAACAAAAGGAGCTATTAATTTGCTTAAAACAAAAAGAACATAAGCCAAAACCGAAGAAGCTTCCTGAATTTCTTTTTCTTCCTTGAATCTCTGGCGCGATCTTCTTAAATACCAAACTGATAAATCCTCAATAAATATTTCTATCGGCTTTACTGCTTGTAATAAATTATATTCTCCCATTTCTTTCTTTATTTTTTTATTTAAAGAATTTATTCTAGATAAAACCCATTGGTCAAGAACACTCAAGGACTGACTATTTTTAATCAATTCTTCAGAAAAACCCTTCTTATCTTTTAAAGCATATAACCGATAAAAACTATAAACATTCCAAAGAATCATTAATGATTTTTGAAGTGTCTGTTGAACTCCTTTTTCGGAAAAACATAAATCATCGGCCTTTACTGCCGGACTAGTCAATAAATAAAGCCTCATCGCATCAGCCCCATATTTTTCAACAATCTTCATTGGCTCCGGATAATTTTTCAAACGCTTGCTCATTTTTTGTCCATCTTCAGTTAAAATAATGCCGTTGACAATATTATTCAAAAAGGCCGGCTGATTAAACAAAGCGGTCGCCAAAACCATTAAGGTATAAAACCAACCTCTTGTTTGGTCAATACCCTCCGCTATAAACTGCGCCGGAAAATTTTTTTCAAAAAATTCTTTATTTTCAAAAGGATAATGCACTTGAGCATATGGCATTGAGCCCGATTCAAACCAACAATCTAAAACTTCCGGAATCCTTTTCATTGTTCCGCCACATTTCTCGCATTTAAAAGTCACCGCATCAATATATGGTCGATGCAAATCTTTTATCTTTTGGCCGCTTAATTTTTCTAATTCTTGAACCGAACCGATGGCTTCAATATGATTACAAAGTTTTTGATTTTTGCCTGCCCGCTTCGCGTTGTGAAACAAGGCGGGTGGGCCTGCCCGCTTCGCGTTGTGAAACAAGGCGGGCGGGATTTTTGATTTTTGATTTTCATTACCCTTCGGCAGTGAGCTCAGGGCCGAACTGCCTTGGCATTGCCAAATAGGTAATGGGGTTCCCCAGTAACGAGAGCGTGAAATTGACCAATCTGGAGCTTCTTCTAAAAGCTTCCCAAAACGGCCTTCTTTTATATGCTTGGGCACCCAATTTATTTTCTGATTATTCTTTATAATCTTATCTTTTATCGCTGTTACGCGTACAAACCATGAAGAAGTGGCGTAATTTAAAAGTGGAGAATCACATCGCCAGCAAAAAGGATAACTGTGAATTACTTTTTCTTGATTAAATAATCTATTTTTCTCTTGCAGCCATTGTGTAATTTTAATATCAATTTTTAATATGTCTTCTTTGGGCTTAACCTCTTCACCCGCCCAATCTTTTACTTCTTCAGTGAATCTGCCGTCTTCTTCAACGTGCTGAATAAACGGCAATTGTTTTGCTTTTCCCAGATTTAAGTCATCTTCACCAAAGGCTGGAGCAATATGAACAACTCCCGTTCCTTCCTCAAGAGAAACAAAATCTCCAAGATAAATTTTCCAACCATTTTTTCTATTTTCTAAATCTTTTTGTTCGCTAAAGTAATCAAATAATGGTTCGTATTCTAAACCTACCAATTTCTCTCCTTTTATTTTTTCAATAATTTCATATTTTTCTTTAATAATTTCTATTCTCTTTTCTGCAAGAATATAGTAATCGTTATCAATTTTAATTTTTAAATATTCAATATTCTTTCCTACCGCCAAAGCCACATTACCCGGCAAAGTCCAAGGTGTTGTTGTCCAGGCTAAAATAAAAGTGTTATCTTGATTTTTCAATTTAAATTTTACCGTCACTGCCAAATCTTCTGTTTCTTTATACCCTAATCCCACTTCAAAATTAGAAAGAGTTGTCCCGCAATGAGGACAAATGTGCATACTCTTATGGTCTAAATAAATTAAATCTCTACTCCATAGTTGCTTAAAAACCCACCAAATTGATTCCATATAGTCAAAGTCCATTGTTTTATAAGCATTCTCCATATCTACCCAGCGACCAATTCGGGGAACAATTTTTTTCCATTCATCAACATATCTTAAAACGCTCTCTTGACAAGCCTGATTAAATTTTGCGATACCGATTTTTTCAATATCTTTCTTATTTTTTAAATTTAGTTCTTGCTCAATTAAATTTTCAATCGGCAAACCATGACAATCCCAGCCCCATCGCCGTTCTATCCGAAATCCTCTCATCGCCCAATAACGAGGAATCGCATCTTTAATCAAGGAAGCAAGAATATGCCCGTAATGAGGCAGGCCTGTTGCAAATGGAGGCCCGTCATAAAAAACATAGGTTTTGTCTTTTGATCTTTGTTCTGTTGATTGTTCAAAAATTTTATTTTTTTGCCAAAAGTCTAAAACCTGTTTTTCGTTTTTAATAAACTCTAAACCACCATTCATAAAACTTCGTTATTTTTTATTTGCTTCTAGTTTACTTCAAAAAACGCGAAAAAACAATATTTTATGATATAATAAAATTATGAAAAGTATAATTATAAACAAAAAAGCCTCTTTTGACTATGAAATTTTAGAAAAATTTGAAGCAGGCATTGTCTTGTCAGGGGCGGAAATTAAAGCCGTAAAAACGGGAAAAGCCAATTTGGCGGGAAGTTTTGCCATTATTAGAAACAATGAAGCTTATCTCTTGAATCTTTCCCTTGCTCCCTATCAGCCAAAAAATATTAATTTTGCCTATATTCCTGATAAAACCAGAAAGCTTCTTCTTCATAAAAAACAAATTTTCTACCTCTCAAGCCGATTAAAACAGAAAAACTTGACTTTAATACCCTTAAGAATGTATAATAAACACGGCTTAATTAAGATAGAATTAGCTTTAGCAAAAGGAAAAAAGAAATTTGACAAAAGAGAAACAATCAAAAAAAGAGAGATTAAAAGAAGGATAGACAAAGCCAAGAAAGGACAATACTAAGCAATTGCTAAATTGCTTCATTACTAACAATTTAGCAATTTAACAATGAGACAATGTAATTACGGGGATGACGGGATTCGATAAAAAGAAAATTTTTAAATAAGCAAGTCGAGGAGTTCTTGTTAGCTCGTAAAAAACAAGAAGGCATCTATAAATGCCAATCTAAAACCCGCTTATGCCTATGCCTAATCGCTTAGGCTAAGCCATTCCCTTTTAAGGGAAATTCTTCAGGCAGATTCTTGATAAGCTTGAAGGATCAAAAACATCAAGATAGATTAGTTTTTAGCTTTTCCGACTAATAATCAATTGAATTTTGTTCGGAAAGTTTTAAGAAAAGTTTGTTCATTTTTCTTTCTTAAAACAATAAAAAATGAACTAAGCTTGTAGATTTATTTAAAAATTCTTTTTAGACGTGGGTTCAACTCCCACCTTCTCCACTTTAATTAATATAATTTATAATAAATTCTTAATTTGATACCAAAAGAGATTCGTCTCATAGACGAAAAAGGACAGCAATTAGGTATTTTTTCCTTTGAAGAAGCTTCTCAAATGGCCCAAGAGAAGGGCTTCGATTTAATCTTAATCACCAGTAAAACGTTGCCTCCAATATATAAACTTGGGGATTATGGTAAATTAAAATATCAACAAGAAAAAGAATTAAAAAAAAGAAAACTGCAAGGAAGGCAGGCGACACAAAAATCTATTCGCCTGGGCTTTAATGAGGGAGAGCATGATCTTGGTATAAAAGCAAAAAAAGTAGAAAAATTTCTTCAAGAAAACAGAGCCGTCACCGTTGAAATGAAATTACGAGGCAGACAAAAGGCTCATTTTGATTTAGCTAGGGAAAAAATAAATAATTTTTGCCAAAAAATCACGATTTCGCATAAAATTATTCAACCACTTAAAAAAGTCCCTCGAGGTTTAACGATTGTTTTAAAAAAATGAGAAAAAAATTATTTCGTAAGAGATTAAAAAAAACCAAAAGGGGTAAAATTATCCGACGATCTAGCCATTTGGGACACACCAAAGCTAAAGAGGCTACGAAAATTAAAAGAAGAAGGCAAAGACCAATTTTGGTAAAAAAACAGAAAAAAAGAATTCTTCAACACTTATAATCTAAAATCTTAAAAGAGGTAAATTTTAATATCATTATGGTCAGAGTCAAAAGAGGCGTTATCGCTCATAAAAGAAGAAAAAATCTTTTAAAACAGACAAAGGGATTCCGTTATGGACGTAAAAGCAAATATCGCTTATCTAAAGAAGCTTTATTGCATGCTTGGACCCATGCCTTTAAGGATAGAAAAATCAAAAAAAGAGAAGCGAGAAAACTTTGGCAAATAAAAATTAACGCCGCTCTAAAAGCGGAAGGGTTAAGTTACAATAAATTTATTAAAGAATTAAAAGATAAAAAAGTTATTCTTGATCGTAAAATTTTAGCTGAATTAGCAGAAAAACACCCGCCTCTCTTTAAAAAAATTCTTGAGAATGTTAAATAATTTGTTTTATCGGTTTAAGATTTGATAATCGTTTTTAATTCGTTTCCTTCTAAAACAAAAACTATCTTGCTATTAGAGCCGACTTTTTCTTTTAAAATGGCCCTGGCTAAATTATCCTTAATATAATGCCGAATAACAGAGTCTAAAGGCCTGGCGCCAAATATTGGGTTATACCCTAATTGAGCTAATTTCTCCACTACTCCATCGCCAAAAGATAATTCTATTTTTTTGTTTTTCATTAAGGAATTAGATAATTCTTTCAGTTTTAATTTTACAATTTCTTGTAAATGTTCTTGGGACAAAGGTTTAAAAACCACCACTTCGTTAAATCTATTTAACAGTTCCGGCTTGAAAAAATCTGTTAATTTTTTCCTCAAGATCTCAGATAATTTCTGAGCTTCGGTCCCTTTCTCTATTTCATTTTTAATAAAATTAGAAAACGCATTAGAAGTGGCAATAATAATTGTATTTGTAAAATCAATTGTTTCCCCTAAATTATCTGTTAATCTTCCTTCATCAAAAAGAGCTAAGAAAATATTTAAAACATCCTGATGGGCTTTTTCAAATTCATCTAAAAGGATTAAAGAAAAAGGATTATTTTTTGCCGCTTGCGTTAAAGCACCGCTAATGTTGCCATCAGGGCTGCCTATAAAACGATAAATGCTTTTCTTGTCCTGATATTCAGCCATATCAAAACGAATCATGGTTTTTACGCTCCCAAAATAAATCTTCGCTAAAGTTTTAGCCAACTCTGTTTTTCCCACTCCAGTGGGTCCGACAAAAAGAAAAACGGCAATCGGTTTATTAATATTGCCCAAACCGGCGCGATATTGCCGCAGAGCCGAAGCAACTAATTGAACCGCCGGCTCTTGATTAATCAATTGTTCGTGAATAAGCTGTTCTAAACCCAATAATTTCTTTTTTTCTTCTTCAGAGGAAATATCCAAAGGAATCTGGGTTTTTAAACTTACCAAATCTACAATGTCTTGTTCTCTGACTATTCTTTTATTGTTTCGCCGAGCGCCTTCCAATGCTTCAGTGATAAGAGATTCTGCCGAAGCAGGCAAAGGAATTGAAGTTAAAAATCTTTGAGCTAAAGCAACTGCCCTTTTAATTGCCTTAAAGCTTGTTTTTATTTTCGTTTTGCGTTGCAATTCTAAAGAACGAAGTGATAACAGAGTAATTGCTTCTTCAGGAGTTAGCTCTTTAACCTTAATCACTTCAAAATTTTCTTTAATAATTGAATCCGATTCCAAATAACGGTGATAATCTTCCGGGGTTGTTGTGGCAATGATCGGCACCCAAGAAGCATTAATAAGTGACTGAAAGGTATCCAAGGCATTATAACCTCCTTTTTGAGCTAAGGATTTATAGTTATGGAATTGAGGTAAATAAAGAATAATATCCCTGTTGGTTATTAATTCTTTCGTAATTTTTGTGAGACGATTAAAAACCTCTAAAGGCTCTTGGATATCTTCAAGCATAGAAGAAAGAGGCAAGCTAACAAGACGATAATCTCGCAAACCAACAGGCACTTTATCCCGCGCCAAGTTTAAAGCGAGATACGAAATAATAGTCTCTTTTCCGACTCCGACCGGCCCTACCAAAATAACATTTCTTTTCCCCGGCCTATTTACAATATCAACCAAGCTCTGGTATTCCTGCTGATGGCCAATCATAATGCCAATCTTTAATTTTAAAGCCAGTTCTGTAAAATCAATGCCAAAAAGATCCAAGAAAGGAGTCGGTCTGGAGGTAAAAGATCGGTTGACTTTTATTCTTCTTGGCTGAAAACTTACTTGTTTTTTATCCGCTAAACCTTTTAACACCTCAATGCCTCTTTCGCCGGAAAGACGGTTCATTTCAAAAGCGGTAATCAAATCACCTTTTTCCAAGTGAAAAAAATTAAAAAAAGCAGCCACTTTAGAATCATCGGAGGAATAAAGGGACAACATTAAAGAATCAATATCTATGGAATTTCTTTTAAGATTTATCGCTTCAATAAATGCTCCTTGACAAATATTATCCAAAAATCGGAGATATTCTTTTTTTATTATTTCTTCTGTCTTCTCAAGTTTTTGCCCTCGGATATATTCTTTCATTTCTTCTATTTCTGAAGGAGAAAAATCTAAAAAAGCTAAAACTTCCTCTATATTTCTTTGAACAACAAGAACCCAGAGCAGAGCCATTGGTAAAGATAATTTATAATTAAGAGCAACTTTTCTTGTTTCTAATAGAATATTCTTTGCCTTTGAGGTAAGAAAATGAGCTAAATTAATACTTTGCTTTATTATGTTTCTCTCTGTTAAAAATAGTTCCGCTTGATTTTGTTTGATAAATAAATAGACAAAGAATAAAAAGATAATGATGGCCGCATAATACCAACGATCTATTTGAAAAATAATCACAAAAAAAGAAAAAATTAATCCCAAATAAAGAAAAACGCTAAAAACTATTTTATATAAGAATCTTTTCCAAGAAGGCCAAAAGAAAAAAGAATCGTCAAAATAAAGCCTTCTTTCTTCTTTATTTTTTTCTTTTTTGACTCCTTCTTTTTTCATAGTTTAATGATTAGAACGCCATTGGAAAGAAACCGCAATCCATTTATAAGAAAATGGTTTTCAAAATCAGGTAAAACGGCAGCGACATCCAGCAAAGATAAATCATTGCAAAAATTAAAGTCAATAAAATTAAAAGAATTGTTCCAAAAATTATTCTTATCGTTCGATAAGGAATGCTCAATAAATATGCGGCAAAAGAATATTCCTGCCAAAGAGGAATTCTAAAATAACGAAGATTAACGATTAAACCCGTTCTGTATTCTAATTTAGCAAATAAATTCTGATAACTTTTAAAAAGAAAATGATGACCGTTGATAAAATAAGTCTTGATAAAATCTAAAATATAAAAACCGATTTTTCTAAAAAAATACCCTAATAAATTTTGCTCCATATTCCTCAATTATTAAAAAAGTTGACTTTGTGATTTTGTCATTCTGTTCTTTTCTCCGAATATTTTAATTTTACCATATTCGCCGTCATAACCGGGTTCAATAATTAAATCCCCTTTTCTTACTTTTTCTATGCCCTTAACAATCTCTGAACTAACAACCGTCCTCAATTCGTCTAATGAAGCATCCAATAAAACCGTAAACTCATTAGAAAACTGACTTATTAATTTTTGATATTGCTCGGCTACTGTTTTTGTCTGAGATTGAACCCCTAAAGCTTCGGCTATAATTTCCGTCAAAGGAACCAAGCTTTTATAAGGAATAGCGTCTTGAGATTTAAATCCTGTGGCTCTGTCTGCCAATTGCTCAACCCGAGACAAAACGCCTACGGTTAGGTTTCTTCCACATTGGGGACAGATTCCCTTTGTTTTTTTTGTCTCTTGAGGAGACATCCTCACTTTACACAGACGATGACCGTCATAATGATATTTCCCTTCTTCGGGAAAAAACTCAATGGTGAATAAAAATTCTTGAAGATTTTTTTCTTTGATTGCTTTGCTAATCGCCGGATAACTGAATTCCGTATCAAAAACATTGGCTTCTCTACCCAAATTTCTAGGAGAATGAGCGTCTGAATTGGAAATTAAAGCAAATCGGTCTAAAGCGGAAAGCCGCCAATTCATTAAAGGATCGCTGCTTAATCCTGTTTCTAACGCGGCTAAATATTTGACATTATTTCCAAATGCCTCTTCCAAGCTGTCAAACCCTGACATAGAGCCTAAAACACCAAACCATGGCGTCCAAATATGAGCCGGGACAAATAAAGACCTTGGCTCTACTTCCGTTATAATTTCTAAAAGTTCTTCAGAATCCATCCCTAAAATGGGACGACCGTCTGATTTAATATTCCCCTGCCAAGAAAGTCTATTGGCTATTTTTTCCGCTGCTTCTAAGGATGGAAGAATGACAAGATTATGCACTCTCCGCCCTCTTCCGTTTCGGGTATAAATATTTGAAATTTCTCCGGTAATGACAAATCTTATCTTATTTTCTGTTTTTTCATTCCTTATGTTATTTTTTATTTTTTCATTTTTACTTTTTAATTTATATAGGCCTTCTTCTACCGGCTCCAATTTGTCTTTTAATTCTTTAAACCATTCTGGATGGGTAAAATCCCCTGTTCCCACCACATTAATTCCCTTTTCCTGAGCTGCTTGAAAAATATGTTCTAAATCCATATCCCGAGAAGTCGCTCTTGAATATTTAGAGTGAAGGTGAAAATCAGCAATAATTTTCATAAATAATGATTTAACATGTGATAATATCGTCTAATAAACCAAAAATGTCTGGCAAAGAGCCCCAATAACAAAGGCTGTAATTAAAATTGCTATTAAGACTTTATTTAAAGGAATCTGATATGGGGGCTCTAAATCACTTTGTTTTTTGGCTTTCTTGAGCACTAAGAGAATCATAATTCCTTCAAAACCCCCCAACATTCCGCCAGTAAAAGAAATTAATTTTATTAGATTTTCTAATCGCAGAAGATAAATTAATATTGGACCAATGATAATAAGAAAATGGCTAATAAAAGAAGACCAACCAAAATCATTAATAAAACTATTCTTGATATATGAACCAAAAATCAAATAAGAAGTAACCACGGCTAAAAACCCTAAGCCGGCGCCTAATAAAATAATACCGCTCCCTAAAATACCTTTCAAACCTTGAATTGCTTCAACGGTAGTTTGAAAACCGCTAACCCCGGCCACAATAACCATAAAAGCTAAATAGCAAAAAGCCGGAATCAGAGTGCCCAAGATAATAACTTTTTTAATTTGATTTTTATTTATTTGCCTTTTCTCCAAAACCTTTATTGCCTCAGGAACAGCGACCATCCCGCTAAGGGCAAAGAAAAACGCTCCATAAGGAATTAACCAGCCCCATTTATTGCTAAACTCAAAAAAATTCAAATTTTCTGCTTTAAAATATGGCTGGGCAAATACAATGATAACTAAAAATAAACAAAGAAGAAGAAAGGATAAATAAAAATTAATTTTTGAAAGTTTTTTACCGTTAGTGAGAATAATTAAACTTAAACAAAGCCAGAGAAAAATCATTATTAAGCCTTGGGGGAAAATATTTTCCGAAAAAAGAGAATTAATAATAATTCCCAAGAACTGGCTGCCCAATAATAGATAAATCAAAAGAGAGAAAGCAAAAGTTAAAAAAGTGATTAAAAGAACGAATTTTTTTGCTGAAGAATTTAAATAATGACCAATATAGCCCGGTAAACGATAATCTTCTTTTGTCCTTAAAATAATTTCTCCAAAACATAAATGGAGAAAAATAATAATAAAACAAACAATAATTAACCAGCTTATTGCTATCAAGACGCCAGAATTTGCAGCTATATAGGGCAAGGTAAAAACACCGGCTCCAATAATTGTTCCTACCAAAACAGCGATAGCTTCGGAAACAGCTAATTTATTCATTTTAATATCTTAAATTTTTCTAAGGAAGAATTAAATAAACTTCATCGCCTTCCTTTACTTTCTGGTCTACTTTGATACCAACGGCATCTCTCTTTTTTGCTGCTTCTACATTTACATGGTCTATTTGTATTGAAGCAACTTCTTGCTCAAAATCGGTGCTGTGGCCTTTTATGTGAATTTTATCTCCTGTTTTAATTGCGTCTGTTAATTCAACAATCGCAACTTGAATCTTGCCAAAATAGTGAGTAATTTTACCGATAAGTTTTTCTTCCATAATAGTTTTTGCCTATCCAATTTCTTGTCAAAAAAGGATAGGGGTAATAATTTTGTGATTTTTAATTCGACCTTTTAAATAATAACACAAAAACAAATTAAGAAAAAGGGACTGATTCTTAGATAAATTATTCCCCTTTTATCACTGCCAGAGGCACTAATTTTGCTATTTTTTGTGATAAACCAGCGTTTTCTACCGTCTCTATAATCTCATCAATGTTTTTATAAGCCTGAGGCGCCTCTTCAACTAACCCTTTAGGGCTCTGGCATTTTACAATAATTCCTTTTTGCTCTAATTGTTTAATCAATTCTGAAGGAGCAAATTTTTTAATAGCAGCGTGCCGAGACATTGCCCTTCCGGAGCCATGACAAACAGTATAAAAAGCGTCTTTTGATTTCTCGGTACCTACTAAAACATAAGAGGCAGTGCCCATCGTGCCTGGAATAATTACTGGCTGACCAACAGAATGATATTTTTCTGGAATTTCTGGATGCCCGGGAGGAAAAGCTCTGGTTGCTCCTTTGCGATGGACAATTAATTTCATTTTCTTTCCTTCTATCTGATGTTCTTCTATTTTCGCAATATTATGCGCCACATCGTAAAGCAAGCTTAATTTTGTTTTTTGTGATAAAACTTTTTGCCAGGCCTGACGAAGGTAATAACTAATCATTTGCCTGTTAGACCAGGCAAAATTACAAGCAGCGCTCATTGCTTTAAAAAATTTTTGGCCTTCAGGAGAATTAAAAGGAACGCAAGCTAACTCTCTGTCTGGTAATTTAATCCCATACTTACTAACTGCCTTCATTGCTAATCTTAAATAATCTGTACAATTTTGATGACCAAGGCCTCGAGAACCAGTATGAATCATTATGACCACCTGGTCTTTAAATAAACCGAAAACCTTAGCTGTTTCTTCATCAAAAATTTCCGCTACTTTTTGAATCTCTGTAAAATGATTCCCCGAACCAAGCGTTCCCACCTGATCCTGCCCTCTTCTTTTCGCTAAATCAGAAACGCAAGAGGCGTCTGCCGTTTCTATCTGGCCTTGTGATTCACAATTTTCCACATCTTCTTTTTCACCATAACCCTTTTCCACTAAATATTTAGCTCCTCCATTTAAAATCCTGTTAATTTGCTCTATGCTTAATTTAATTTGCCTCCCT